>Ga0222719_10000289_pt1 | contig 51033 bp, 87 predicted proteins | sample C33_34DmetaG_FD_165039 | JGI IMG/M metagenome (GOLD analysis project Ga0222719, IMG submission 165039) | Estuarine water microbial communities from San Francisco Bay, California, United States - C33_34D | ecosystem: Environmental > Aquatic > Marine > Unclassified | place: USA: California...
CCGTTTATTAAACAGTGAACATCAGGGATTCCCTGAATAGTAAGACTTTCTATTCTAGTTAAGTGCCAACGTTTATTGACCTTCTGTAATTGGTTCAGTTTTTTCCAAATAGAACTTTCTTTCATAACGGCAGTTTAAATTATTTTTTTATAAAATACAATTATTGTTGACATTCTTTCTCCCATGAAGATAATAGTTAATAGGACATTTTTTTAATTTACAGAAAGGAACAAAATGGCTTGGACAAGTACAAAAGAACCAGAAATAAAATCAGCTTCTGAGGAGTTGGTAAAACAATCCCTTAAAGATGGTTGGTCTTGGGAACTGCTTTGCGAAGGAGATCATCTTTGTAAGAGTAGTACAGACTTTAATGAAATCATGGATCACATACATAGTGTCGATGGAATTGTTGAAGTGCATATTCATAAGAAAGGTGAAAAGTCTGATTGGTGTAATATCATTCTATTTAATGGCGATCCAGATTGCGAGATCTCAGATTGTTATACAGATGGTTATATAGACAAGTGGACGGATCTGACCGATTTTGGTCAAAACATATTAGGAGAAAAAAATGCCTAGAAATAATTATAATCACATTAAAACAAATTTAGAAATTGTAACTTCCAATGCAGAAGCTTTAAAAAGATATATTGATAAGGGATGGATTGATTTTGCTAAAGTAGAAGCTAAATCACTTGTTGAGTGTTTAAACATCGTTAATACATACCTGAACAATATTATTGAAATTGAGGATCGTTATTGGAATCAACAAGCTGATTTACAAAAGGAGCGAGAAAATGGGTAAGTTAAACGATAGTGATTTTCATAACGTGGATAGTGAACTACCTCATTTTTTATCTCAAATAATTGATATTCATATCAATTGGAACGATGAAAAAGAAGTAGATAACTTTCATGATTTTAGAAATAAATTTATTAAGTTAGTTGAAAAGCATTACTTACTAGGAGGCAAATAATGTATTTATATTACGTATCACACAACAAACATGGTGTAAGAACACTAGAAGCTAAAAACACTTACAATGCGTGTAAGAAATTTGCTTCTCTTTTTAACCTTAAAAGCACATCTGGTATTAGTGCTTATGTAATGACAAGAAAGGTGGTGGCAGATGAGTAAATTAAAAGACTTTTTAATTGGTGTTGAGGAAGAGTTTTCTCAACACCTTGAAGATACTACAAACGATGTTGCTTTAAATAAAATAGAATACAAACACGGATCTATGGCAAGGCAACATTGTGAAGATTTATTAACTGAATGGAATGGAGAATATAATGCAGAAAAAAACTAATAAACAAAACAAACCTTATGATGATTTGAGAAAAGCAACCAACGTACATATTCTTAAATCAGTAAACTCGATGAGAAGGATATTAGAAAGTATAAGAGAGAGTGGGGGAAGATATATAACGCTTGGTGAAGTAGATGATCTAGAAGATGCAATGCTAGACACCATTCGATTTTATAACTTAAAAAAGCAAGGTGGTATACCAGAGTATGACGACAATGGTAAGTATCAAGAATTCTGGCATAGTGATTATGTCAGTCCTACACACCCAGATGCTTTTGATCCTAAAAAAGTAAAAGAGGAGGATTAAATGAAAAACAAATTAGTAACATTTGAAATAGCCAACGGAGAATTTACTGATAACCAATATGCTATTTTTACTAACATAGATGATTGGACTAACAAGGATATCATTACAGAAGTTTATGGTATAGATGATGATGATACTTGGGATGCTGAACATGAGTTTTTAGAAATGGCTAGTGGTAGCAGAATAGTAAAAGTGTATTCTATTGATAACATTACAAACGACGAAGCAAAGGTATTGAAAAAGTTTCATATTGCCTTTGATGTTTGGCAGAATTTACATAACCCAGATTAAGAGGATTAAATGAAAAAACATTATATAGATCTTACAAGTTTAGTTGTTGATGACATTACTTTTAAAAAAGTAATGTCTGGCACTTTCAATGTGAAAAGGTTTTTAAAAAGACTAATTGAGGATGATGTAATACAGATCGTCAATACAGATAATGCAGATGAAGATGCTTTTGATTTAAAAAAATATATGGAGGATAAGTAATGGATAGAAGTGAATGTTTTAGAGAGTTTATATTTGAGTTATCAAGACGATTAGCAGATGAGTCTGATTACGAAAAGGAATTATTACCTAAATTTAAAGAGTTACTGAATATGACTAATTGGATTATAGGAGAAGCTTGGGAGAATGGTTTAGGTGGTGAAGTTTTTAATAATAAAATGAAAGGGTTAAATAATGACTAAATGGACATTAACTGAAAAACAAATAAAAGAACTAGAAAAAAAAGATTGGGAAGTAGTTCCTAAAGCAAGATATTTAGATTTATACCACGATGACTTCGAGGGAGATACTTGGCAACAAATATGCGAAGTTTTTGATAAGCAAAACGTTGCTGATAAATTAACTTTATTAGTAGTGGGAGTAAAAACCAATGAGTAATGTTTTAAAAAAAGCACACAATCAATTGCAGGATATGTATGAACCTATAGCAAAAATTATAAATGATGAAAAAGAAAAAGAAATTATACTTACTTTAATTCAAGATTTGTCAGATAAACTTTTAGATCATTTAGATTATGATGTTAAAGAAAAGTACGAACATTTAGCAGAACAATTAGTTGGAGATGATGCTACAGAAAGATATACTCACGAAGAATTAATTGATGAAGTAAATAGATTAAAAGATATAGAGGAGAGAGAAAATGAGTAAAGAATATAAATACACTTACACATTTAGTGAGCAAACTGTTGATGTAAGATACTATAAAGTAGAATCTAATAAAAAACTTACCAGATCTGAGATGCAAGAAATAGCATGGGGTGTAGAACAGACAGAAGGAGAAACCTTTGAAGATGAAAACGGTAAGGCTACATTTGGTGGTACTGAATATGGAGATGATGCACAATATCAAATGGAGGAAGGCTCTGAAAACTTATTAGATGGAGATGATTATGATTGGTGAATTGGTTAAAACAAAATGTGAAAAATGTGGAAATGTTCAAGATTCTCCACCAGAGGATATGAGTTATACTTCTGTAACTGATCTTCTATTATGTGATGATTGTTATACAGAATTAAGATTAGCTATAGCCTATCAATTAGATATAGAACTATGGGAGGTAAATTTATGAGTAAAACATTTTTACCTATGAATGAGTATATAGCATACTCTAGTGATCTAGCAGATAAAATTATGCAAAAAATATATGGTAAAGATTATGATAATTTTATTATTTACAGTAAGACTTACCCAGATATTAGTTTTACAGAAAAAGGTCAAGATATCTACAATGAAATTATTGATAAAGTAGAAGAGTTTCTGGCAGATGTAGGCATCTACCCAGAATCAGAGGAGGATAGATTAAATGTTAGAGGAGATAAATAAATGTGTAGTTTAATGGATGTTAATTTAATAGATATTAATAAGCATTTTAAAGAGCTTCAAAGTCAGCTCTCAGATGCTTTATGGGAGGGTGAACTAATAAAAGCTAAACACCTAAGAAAAGAAATAGATGAAACTCTGATAAAAATAAATAAAGGGGAACTTTATGTCCCAAAATTTTGAGTTAGAGTTAAGGATCTTAAAGGTTCATAGCATTCTAAAAAACTGTGATCCAGATATTAAAGATAACTTTGTTTATGATTATTGGTCTGGAGTCATGGAAGCTTTAATGAATAAACTGAATGAAGGGAGGACGTTACACTAATGAAACTGATACTAATCATTATCATAGCCGTTTTAATAATTGCTTGGTTGTTTGGCATAGATGATATTTAAATAAAAAAGAGGTAACTTTGACGCTAACGCTATCTTAGTTACCTCTACTTAAAGAAAAAGTTATAATTTCGATCACAGAAATTATAATAATTTATTTTACTAAATTTTTTAATATTTTTCAAATTATTTTTATTTTTTTTTATTCTGGTAGAGATCTACTACCATGGTGGTAGAGATTTACTGCATTCTGGTAGAGATTTACTTATAAAAAAAGCTGATGAATGACTAAAAACATCAGCTTTTTAACAGAAAGAAGATTATATTATGACTATATAATCTATACTTAGATTATAAAATATATTATAAAAGTCAATTGAAATTACCAATTTTTTAAAACATTAATAATAATTGCTAAACAAGTAAGTATGTGTAGTAACACCCAAAATGTTCTCATAACTGCAATGACATCTGCTTTATTGTCATCATTAAAAGCTTTTGTACCTAAAGCTTTACACCAATATGTCCATGATTTTTTAAGAAAATTATTTTTTTTCTGGAGTAACATCAATTATATTAACTCCCTCTCCAATTTTTTTCTCTAATTCAACTAACCTTTGTTCTAACTGATCTCTACTCATACCCTCTAAACTAGAATGAGTTATTTCTTTTTTATCAATAAACATGCCCGCCATCTGTCCAGCTCTATACTCAGCGTTGATTGCTCCAGTATATTGACCTTTCATTTCTGCCCCATCCCTAAGTCTTTCAAATGTTTTGTAGCGTTTTAGTTTGTCTTTTTCATATTTTTCTTGTTCTTTTTGTAATCTTTTCTCTAAATATCTACATACATGAGGGTTTAGATCTGGATTTAAGAGTTTACTAGCCATTTCATAGGGTTTACCATTCTTAGATGTATACCCAGCTTTAATCGCTGCATCGACCCTCTTTATCTGACCCCAATTAGCAACTAGTATATCTACATAGCTTCTTTGTTGCGGTGTTAACTCAGCAGATGTTTTCATATGGTTTTTCTTTCTTGGCATATATCTTATATATACCCAATTTTTAAATTTATTTCTACCTTTTTCCTAAAATTCTATATAGCACTCCCTTACAAACTTTTTTTTTAAAAAAAAAAATTGCAGGACTCAGTCCATAAGGAAATTAATATTTATATAATTATTTGATATTTTTCCTAGTTTTTAGGAATTTTTCCTGAAATTTTCCTAAAACTTATGTCTTAAAAATCCTTGTTTTCTGGTACTTAGAGGTGTATTTTCCTAGTATTCCTAGTTTTTTTCCTTAGAAACTTTTTTTTTAAAAAAAAAAGTTGTAAGGGACTGCATTATAGGAATTTTGGGAAAACTGGGAAAATTTCAGGAAACCACTGAGTCGAGAGCCGTGGTCATTGTTTCTCCAACCATGTTTAATATACTACGTCTATACATTAAAATATTCCTACGTATTTTATTACGCAACTTGTCATTTCTTTCTTGCATCATGGTTTTATATTTAACATCATATTTTTTCCATGCGACGTGTTTCGTGTTAAAACGCACAATTTTATTTTTACAAGCTTCTTTGTAACTAAAGCGTATAATTTCTTTATCGACTTCAGCCCAGTCACATACTTGATGAAAAGCGTAATTATCTGACAAGATCCAATTATGAGCATTCATTTTAATTAGGCTAGACTTACGGTCAGTTTGATAGATGAGTGTTTCATCAAAGGCGTTAATGATCACGGCTCTCCAAAGCTTCTGTTCAGGGGTAGGGTTGTTATATAAGATCTCTCTTGAGAAATTAATACCCATTATTTTCAGAAGATACGGAGAAGCTACCATTAATGTGCATATTTATCTATCAGACCTGAAATGAGTATTTTGTAATTTTTAATAATTTTTTTTATTTCTTTATTTGGTTTATGTTCTTCAAAAACTGCTACATCAGAGTAGAGTTTATCAATGAAATCAACACGTTCCATATGTTCTAACGAACTTAAATCTATTACAAAACTATCTTCATAGTCCTTGTTAAGATTAAGCATATCGGATAAATTAATTTTCATACCTTATAGCCTCCTTCTATTACAGTAAATTTACGTAAACCACGTCTTACGATCTTTTTCTTTATCTTAGGTTGTTTTTTTTCTAAGATAAATTGACCGACCTCTATTGTAACATCTTGGGATGCTTTTGTAACATGCGACAGCATCTTTTTTTGTTGATCAGGGTTCATGCAATTTTCTAAAATTAAAGTACTAATATAGATATAATCATCAAATTGTAATTTTTTAGCTAAAAAATCAAATATCTCTGCATAATCTTTCATAATTCCTCTTTTATTTTCTTTTGTTTTTGATACGTGATATTTTTGCTCTTGTACGTTGGTAGCTGACTTTCACAGTTTGGGCAAACAAATCGTAGATTTTTAAGCCTGTTATCATTATTAATACCATTAATATGATCTAATACAAGTATTAATTTTTCACCCTTCCATGTTGGTAGAGTTTTACACACAGAGCAAATATAAGATATTAGCTTATATTCTATTATTCTTTGCTTTAAACGATGCCTAGCGTACGTAGAATCTTTTATAAATACATCTTCGTTTTTATATTTTTTAAATCGTTGTTCTCTAAATTTTAAAGATTTAGTGGTGCCTTTATCTTTACGAGGTTTTTTCTTGGGAGTCAGCAACCTTTACTCCTGAATGACCTGACCCACCACAATCTTCACAAGTTTTAGTGCGTAGGTGTATTTTTGATAAACGATCTGTAACGACATAACCATTTCCTCTACACGTAGCACATACTATATATTGCTTCTTTTTTTTACGTCTGTCTAGAACCTTTTGTACACTTGATTTCCAAGCATCGTCGAATTGCCCCATCAGTCTTTACACTGACAAAGCTTTCCGAACAAACGTTTTTTTACCCATTTATATTTTTCTCCAAAGTATTTAGATACTTTTTTGTAGGGTCTAACAACTTTTTTCTTTAAAAAATTTTTCATTATTACTCCTTGCTAGTACTATTTAATAACTTTTTTCTGTATTTGTCTACAGTGGTGTTATCCCTTTTTGCTTGGAATTCTAAATAATCATTTACTAATTTACCAATCATTGCTGCTGGTGCTCTGAACTTTTTCTCACACAAAGCCCTTAAAACATCATAATCCTCAACTCTTACTGCTACACTTTTCCATCTTGTTGTATCCATTGTCTTCCTTTCTATATATAGTTACATAAGATAACTAAGATACTATATATATGGGATAAGTCAAGAGATGTTGACATATAATAACAGCTAATGTTATTGTATAAATATAAGGAGTAACAATGAAACTTTTAAATGAAAAGATTGCATTAGAACATCTTTGGACTCAATTGTACATAAAACATGGTGTTTACACACCTGCTATGGTTCCTTTAACAAATAAAATTAAGGAACTAACAAAGCAATTAATTGTACAAGACCAAAATAATATGCATAAAAGATTTCACAACCAAGCTAAGTAGCTTGACCAAAGTCGTTGCCTAGAGCAACATCTATTACACTTGGAACATTCAATTCCACGCAAGACTCCATCTCTCTCTTTATTTTCTCTACGTCCTCATTATTGGCAACGTTAAAACATAATTCATCATGTATTTGCACAATAGGTAAGTAACCTTTTTTAAAACAATTAACAATTGCTTTTTTAGTTTGATCGGCCGCTGATCCTTGGATCAATCGGTTTAATGCTTTGTATGTAAAACATCTTTTAATATTGTTACGTCCATATTTAGCAACGGCATTCTCAAAAGTTTCTGGACTATGTAAACCAAAATCTCTTGGCTCCCACATATTAAAACGACATTTACGTCCAAGCTTTGTTCGTATCACTCCCTGATCATTTGCTTTTTTCATACAACGATCCGACAATAATTTTACAAAAGGTACTTTACGATTATACTTAGCGATTAAACTATTAGCTTCTTCATATTCCAGGCCGAGCATCGTGGCTAGTTTTTTCTTACCCATACCATACATCAATCCTAGTCCAATAGTCTTTGCTTCTTTACGACCGATACCACAAATATCGGCTACAGTTTGATGAAAGTCTGCATCTGCATTTGCATATGCTTGTACTAATTCTGAAGATCCTTGATACCCTTCACCAATACTACTAGCATAATGAACCACGAGCCGTGGTTCTTGCTGACTATAATCAAAACTTCCCCACTTGCAACCTTCTTCAGGTAAAAATAAACCACGTATCATTGGGCCGAACTCTTTGTTTCTGGCAGGCAATTGTTGGAGATTAGGATTCGACATTGATAACCTACCAGAAACGGTTCCACCAGAGTCGTTTCGGAGTTGTTGTATTTCAGCATGTATCCGACCCTTGTGTTCGTATTTCATTATACTAGATAAAAATGTATTATGAAATTTATTTATTTCTCTAGCTTCTACAATCAGTTTACTAATAGGTGCTTGAGAGTTACTTAACCATTGTTGCGTGAAGCTTGGTTCACCAGTCTTTTCTGTTTTAGGGTACTCAATGTTTAATTTATCATAAGCCCAACTAATTTGTCTGGCGGCCCAAATGTCAATATCCTTACCGATAAGTTTTTTTATATCCTGTAATGTTTTCTTTTCTCTTACCTCAAATGTAGTTTTTAATTTTTCTGCTTTATCTCTATCAACACGTACACCCTTTTGTCGCATCTTAATTAAGATAGGAAGCAGATCTCTCTCCAACTCCCAAATAGTTGTTAAGCTTTGCTTTTCCATTTCATGTTTAAAACGTTGCCATAAAAGATACGTGAGCCGTGCATCTTGTTCCGCATAATGTCCAACATGTTCAGCAGGCAACTTCCACATCTCAGCCTTTGGATCTACACCATGAGCTTTTGCAGCTTCGTTCAAATCACCCTCTGCTTTTATCTCTCCTAAATATTCTCTTGCTAGTGCGTTTAATTTATACGTGTATCTGTTTTCATCAATCAATGCTCCTGCGATCATGGTATCGACAATTTCCCCACGAACGTCGATACCATAAGCGTTCAACCATCCCACATCATATTGTGCGTTATGGAATATCTTACGACAAGGTAACTTACAAACATCATGCATGTATTTTAATACTTGTTCCTTGATTAAATTACCACCACCAAAATGTTCTATGGGGTAGTAACCTTCCCAACCTTCTGTCGCAATTGCAAAGCCAACTATTTTACCTTTACCTGTTGCCCAACCTGCTCCTAAACCTCCATTGATCCCATCGTCTTTAGTTTCTAAATCTATAGCGATCTCTTTTGCTCCTGATAAATCTTTGTATTCAGGTGGAGCAGTCCACAAATTCTTCTTATAGTTTAATATTAGCTGTAATGATGTCATGAAACCCCCAGAAAACAAGGGTTTTTACCCCTAAATCCATTTAAATGGCCGTAGAAGGCCTGTAAACAATCTTTGCTTATGATTCTACCTTGAAAACTATTCATAATCACGTTCTAATATCATTTCGCAATAGTGTATGGCTTTTCTTATGTCTTCAGCTTTACCTTTCTTAGAATGACGGCATATATATTTTAAAACATTACCTTCAGCAAACATTATTTTATTTTCATTTATAAATTGAGAAGGTTGTATCTTAAAATCTTTGTAATGGTTTCCTCCTTTCTGCCATAAGGTATCAACATCTTCGACATGCTCATACACTTTATTTACTAAAACAGAAAACTCTTCTACAAGTTTTTTAGGCACCTGGTCATTTTCTTCAAAAAACTTTAATAAGCTATGACAGATAGACGTATCTTTTTTATTTTTCACGTTTTTCTTTTACCTCTTTTTTAGTTACGAAGTAATTGTTTTCTTCTATAGTCATTAAAGTAAATCCCTTTGACAATAAATTCCATAGCTTACCTTCTACTTCATGTTTGGTGGGTCTTGTTTTAAACTCCATCCTATAATTTATAACATATTTCAATTATAAAACACCTGAATTTTGTAAACCTATGACTGTATAAACCAAGGTATATAATAATAAAAATCCCATTATTCCCCTCCTAAAGGTATATTATAAACTTCTCTTATTTTTTTTAATAATTTTAAACTAGGGCCATATCTTTCAGCAATCAAATTTATTATGTGTGTAGAGGACACATCTAAATCAGAAGCCATTTGGTGCACATCTATATTTTTATCTTTCATTATTTTCTTTAACATCATTTTTCATCACCCTTATCAAACGTATGGTAAACAAGCACAAAAGTTTCACATTCAGGGCAACTTAAATTAGTTACCATATCATGTTCTTCATCCTCTTCTGCGTCATGATCTCCACCCCATATTAATTCTGTTCCGCAATGCCAACACTTCATGTTATCCTCCTTCTTGTATATAAGTTAAATAGTCTTGTCCGATTGGATAGTTATACCTAAAGTCTGTTGATAAAATATGTAAGGAATCTTTTGCTCTAGTTACTCCAGTATAATACACTCTTCTTTCATCAGATCTTTCTGCAACATTCTTATGTGAAAAAGAAGCAGGCCAGTTTGCTTTTGAGTAAATACAAACGTGATTTGCTTCTCCTCCTTTTACACTATGTATCGTGTCTATAATTATTTTAGGTTTATTGTTTAAACTTTTTTGACCATACTTTTTCAACAACTCAATAAAATATAACATTTGTTTATGTTGAAAGTTTCTTTTTAAAATTTCCCACCAAGGTTTTTTCTTGTCCTCTGCTAACATGTCTAAACCTGCCCACTCTAGTAGATCTTTAAAAGTAAAGGATTGTGATACAGGAATATCATTCCAAAATTTAGATGTACGAAAATCAAAATGTTTTAACTCTCTTATATATTTATACATATTCTCTGCTTGTTCTTTACTTATACTATTATCTTTTGATACAGAAGTCCATGATTTAATGGCTTCCCACTGTCTAGAGTCAAATGATTTATTGCCTTGGTTGTCTGAAAAATACAAACCTTTACTCTTAGCAGACATCTTTAATTCATTTACAGTTGAGTGTACTCGTCCTAAAATATACCAACTTCCAGATAACTCATGAAAAGGTATTTCATAAAAATTAAGATATCTTTTTATGTAACCAAATCCATCACCATGTTCATATTTTTTATCAACACTATCTAAAATACCTCTTCTTATTATAGAAGAAAAGTGATGGATGTTTTTACCAAACCTTCTTGTCTTTCTTAATACTACCTTACGACCAGGAAAGTATGTAGTAAAAAATTTAGGGTCAGCACCGTTCCATCTGTAAATACCTTGGTCATCATCTCCTGCTAAATAAATACGTTTTGTACTATCAGCCATTTTGTATATAACAGACCATTGCAATGGTGTAAAATCTTGAGCTTCATCTAATATTAATACTTCTAATTTAGGAAAGTCTACTTCATCAATAGCCCTTTCAATCATATCTGTAAAATCTATAAAGCTATCTTTTTTATAATGCTCATAAGCATTTATTTTTCTTGCAAATATATCTAGGTTATCTTTTTTGTAAGACTCTTTTTTATATACAAGCATTGGGTCAGCTAACATGTTTCTTGCTTTATCGTAAATACCAAGCGACCAGTCTTTATACATAAAACCATCATCAGATAATCTCTTATCCGATGTTTTTATTATTTTAGTTTGCAAAGCATAATCTAGCATACAGTTTTTAGGATCAAATACTTCCTCTTCAAAGTAACGTCTACAATACTTATGTAGTGTTTTAAACCTTTGAAAGTCATCTAGTGTGTATTTAGTAAAGTGTGCTAAGGCTCTATCCACGGCAGTATTTACTGCTTTGTTTGTGAAGGATATAAAAGCAATGTCTTTAGGATGCACTCCTTTTTGTAAATACTTCTTTAGTATACGTTCAATTAACGTATATGTTTTACCTGTTCCTGGTGGACCAAATATCTTTACAGTCTTTTTATATATTTGTTTCTGTTTCTGGTTTTTTAAATTTTTCATGAAAGTCATTGTCCATTTCTGATATATCTTCTTTCTTTATTTTCTTTTGTATTGCTTGATGGCTTACGAACTCTGGCATATCTACATACCATACATTTTTTTCACCTTCTTTATAATCTGCTCGCTTACAGTTTAACATACGTAAAGCATCTGCTGTAGTGTTAAAGGTCCTTGATGCGTGTTTCTTGAGAAACTTATCTAGTGTCAGCTTCTTAAAATAACATACGTTAGACTTAGAATCTAATACTACATACCCATCTTTTAATCTATCAAACTTATCTTGCTCAATGTGTGATTCAAAAAAGTCCTTGAGTACAGAATATCTTTCTTCCTCAACATTGTCCATGTACTGATGATCCGCAGACTCTTCTGCTTTTTCTACAATACTTTTCATTAACAGTTCAAAAGGACTAGGCCCTTTTCTAGGTTTAGGTAGTGTCAACCAATATACTTTATGTCTAAGTAATCGTACACGCCATGCCTTCTCATCTTTCATATCTTCTGGAGATACCGTGATGCGTGATCCTTTGTAATCGAACTCCCACCAAATATTCTTAGTGTCTTGAATATATACAATGTTTTCAAAATGACTAATGATATCTGGAACAACATCAGCTAACCCAAGCTTCCTTGTCTTACAAACATCCTTGTTACATATAGGACTATACTCTGGGTGTTTTGGTGGACATTGATAACTGTAACCAGATTTATGAATAGACTTAGCTAAGGTCATGACCTCATTAGGAGGCAACGGTGCAGTAAAAATATCTTTATTACGTTCTTGCATGATTGTAAGTAAGTCTGAATAATTAAGACCTGGATTTTTTTTCATCTCCAATACACATACATTGTATAAGTATTGATGACGCATACCACCACCCCATTTTTCTGTTACTAATTTTTGTACGCAAGGTGGGTAGTGTGACCACTGTGTTTCAATATCATTTTCTTTTACAACTAATTTAAAAAAGTCTGTTGGTTTAATTGTTCTTTGTTTAGCTATCTCTAAAAATTTACCTACCATAACAGGAGTATTATTTGAATCAAATGCAAATTCCATGGATGCATTCATATTAAAGTAAGGCATATTTAAAGCTTTATTACAGGGGAATATCTCTAAGGCTAAAAAATACTGTTCGTTTATCTCACCCATTTTACTAACAATTTTATCCACAGGAGCGGACTCACTAAAGAATACAAATAGATGCAATCCTCCAGATTTAGATTTCACTGGAACAAAAGGTAAGTTATAACGTTTTATAATCTCTACAACTTTTTTTTCTGAAAAGTCTTTATAGTTGTTAGGGTCGATATCAATACAACCCCATGTGCAAGTGCCGTCTACTTCTGGTCTAAGACCTAAACGTAGTTCACCTTCTAAATGTTTTTTCCACACTTCAGCAGTAACTGGGCTGTGTATAGTCTTATACTTCGCACCCTTTTTACCCCTATCATCATCCTCTCCCGTAAGAGAGGATGTCAGATAGCGAGTATTGTCACACTGAAATAGCGACAATAGTTCTGAATGCATTAGAAGGGTGTATCTTCTTCTTTGCTTTTAGAAGCAACAGGCTCTTCATTGAAACTTACTTTACCAAATATTTCACTAGACTTTGCAGTTTCGTAAAATGATTTAGTAGTTTCTAATGTAACAGAATCTGTTGGTTTATCTAAAAACCTTTCAAATTCTACAACCCAACCATACCAACTATTTTGAGAGTTAGACTCTTTTGTAGTTACTAGTTTGTATGCAGTTGCCCATGAAGGAGGACAGAAAAAACCGTTCTTTCCTTTCATCCTTCTTGATTGTATCATGGAGTTCCACAGTTTTGATTTCTTCTTCTGTGTTGACTTCATAGTAATCAAAGCACTTTCTAAAGGGTTGCCCTCTTTATCTAAGATATATACAAAGTGGTTACCAGTATCTTCAATATAGTTTCCACTTTCTAGTCTATCTTTCCCATCATCTGCTCTAGATGTTTTCTGCATGATAGAAGGATCGGTATGAATGCCAATTGGTCTACCTGGACTATCTCCCCTATCTTTCCATTCATTAAAGGTATTAATATAAAGACATGGAACTACAATGATACCGTCTTTACCCTTATATAAAGAGCCAGTAGTTTCATTATATATATCACCTTGTCTTGCCGTTTCTATAAACTTACCATCGCTTTCGTCTAGCACTGGTGAATTAGAATATAGGATCTTCAGGATAGGAAGCTTGGCATCACGAGCTGTGATGTTTTCTGCTCCTTGTCCTGCAAAGTCTTCCAAGTTCGTCAGAGTCGGAAGGTTCTCTTTAGTTTTTGCTACTTGAGTCATGTTTATTCCTTTTTTGTTATTTTGGTTTGATTTCCGACATATACACCAAGTAAAGACATATCAATGTTATCTCCATTTTGTATGCGTTCCCTAGCGAACCCTTTCAATGTCATGGGTTCAATTTTCTCTTTACGAGAAACTGTAAAGCCTCTGTTTATAAGTTCGTCATACAGGGCTGCGGCTTCATTATCTTGGGATCGATTAAAGTTAGCAGTCATCTGATTTTTAATCAAATCACCGTAACCGTTTTCTCTCATCCAAGTAAATGCTTCTTCCGTTTTCGATGCAGGAATCTTCGCAGATACTACTTGTCTTAAATCTACTTTGTAGCCATCTGTAAGTTCAATAGATCGGACACCTGCTTGTTGCATTAAGTCTGGGATACGTTGTTCAGAAATAAACCTTTCTTGTTCTTGAAGTTTTTTAGTTTCTTCTTGTTTCTCTTCGATTTGTTTCTGAAGTTCCAATAACTTATTACATTCATTTGCTATGTCACCAGTTAGACCTGTGTCAACGGTAACTTTTGCTTCTTGTTCTAAGTCCATAAGACCTCCTTTCTCTTATGATAATATAAAAAAAACTTGCAATGTCAAATAAAAAAGTTAAGATAAGCAATATTATAATATGACACAGCAATTTACATACAAAACAAAACCTTTTGAACATCAGAGAAATGCTTTGAAAGCAGGGGCTAATCAAGATTATTATGCTTACTTTATGCAAATGGGTACAGGTAAAACAAAAGTAACAATTGACAACATGAGTTACTTATATGTTCAAAATAAAATTGATACTGTAGTAGTAGTTGCACCAAACTCTGTGTATCAGAATTGGTTAATTGAATTAGAGGTACATTGTTCTGTTCCCTATAAAACGTTTACACATAAGTTAGATAAAAAATATAAGTACAAAGAAAAACATTTAAATTATTATCTTATAAATGTAGAAGCCTTTTCTCATACAAAAGGTTTTAAGTTAATTGAAAAGTTATTAGGAGAACGTGGTTTAAAACTAGCAATGGTAATTGATGAAGCTACTACTATTAAAAACAGAACTGCTAGTAGAACAAAAAATTTAATTAAGTTAGGGCGTGGTATAAAATATAAAAGAATACTTACAGGTTCCCCTGTAACAAAATCACCATTAGATTTATTTGCTCAATGTGAATTTTTAAAACAAAGTTTATTAGGACATAAAAGTTTTTATACGTTTCAAGCACGGTATGCTATTTTAAAACAACTTAGTCTACCTGGTCAAAGAAGTACTATGATACCTATTGGTTCACAAAACTTAGAAGAGTTAGAACAAAAAATAAAAACATTTTCTTTTAGAGTAACTAAAGAAGAGTGTATGGATTTACCAGATAAGGTTTATCAAAAACGAGATGTTGTTTTAACTACAGAACAACAAAATTATTATGACCAATTAAAAAAACATAGTAGGGCTATGCTATTAGATGACATGGTTTCTTTCAATAATAAACTGACTGAAATAATTAAACTACAACAAGTATGTAATGGTTTTGTTCGAACAGATAGTGGCGATACTATAGATCTAAAAGATGCTAAAATGAAAGAGTTGTTTCAGGTATTAGATGAGCATGAAGGCAAAGTAATTATATGGTCTAGCTTTGTTTACAATATAGAAACTATAATTAAAAAGTTAAATGAGAAGTTTGGTAAAGGTTCTACTGTAGCTATTTATGGAGCAGTATCTGTTAAAGATAGGAAAGACAATGTACATAAATTTCAAACAGATTCTAAAGTACGTTTCTTTGTAGGTAATCCAGTGACAGGAGGTTATGGTTTAAATCTTACAAAAGCTACCTTAGTTGTATATTACAACAATAGTTTTAATTTAGAAGTACGAACACAATCAGAAGACAGAGCACATAGACATGGTCAGGAAAAACAAGTAACGTACGTTGACTTGATAGCCAAAGGTACAATAGATGAGTTTGTTGTTAAGAGTTTAAAAAGCAAACATAAACTTAGTGCTCAAACACTAGGAGAAGAAGTAGCTGAGTTTTTATAATACGTATCAACTTTAGCTAACCATTTTCTTTGATACATATCTAGCATCTCTTCATTCATAGTAAACTTTTGAAACAATAAATCTTTTGTGCATACAAGTATGACACCTTGTTTTACCTCTTCAAAATTATCACTATAGGCTTTACTGTAAGCTGCAATTTGATAATAATAATCTTCTATCCACTCTTCTCTTTTTGGTTTATTGGATTGTTTAAAATCTAGTATTGATAACTTACCATCATATACTCCTACAACATCTGTAGATCCAGCATACAAATCTTTATAATGTAGTGTTACTTCTGTGCCCCATACTTCTGTAAATTTTTCTAAATTTTCTATAATAGTATGAGCCATGAGGCGTGCTAAGTTGCCATTGGTTGACAAGTTCAAATACCCGTGGCCCTTGAGATATTGTTCTAGTACATAATGCATTTCTGTTCCACGTCTTGCAGCTTGAGCCGTGATCCGTGCTGCCTCGTCATAGCCTACTCTTTCACGCCACTTGTCTAAAGATTGTTTTTTCTCAGGAGGTTGTGTTGCACTGAGTATAGTAGTAACAGAAGGTATTTTCTTTTCACCTACATTATAGGTTCTACCTGTTTCTTCATCGTTCCTGGAATAGTCTTTATGATTGTATTTATTAACAATCTTAAAACCAGATACTGTAAAGGATTTATCAGTCTTTGTTATCTTCATCTACGTACAAGTTGTTAAAGGTATATTCAGGGTTCATGTAAGATTCGTCTTCTTCAGCACTAAACTCATATTGACTTGGTATAAAGTCTGGTGCACCTTGACCCGTGACCCATAAAGCAGGATTAGTTACTCGTACTCTATTGTTTGGTTGAGCTACAATCTGTCCTTTAAACTCACCACTAGTAATGGCAAGTATGTGTGATTGTTTGTGTTGTGCTACATCATCACCTAACGCATTTATGTCATCACCGTTAGTGTAATCAATAGTAAAATAATATTTAGCATTGTAAAACTGACCATCTATTTTTGTAATCCAAGGACTACTACTGGTTCTATCATATTTTATAATAGTAAAATCTCTACTCGAACAATCCCAAGGTTGTACAAAATGATTAGGTAATCTTGGAGGCCATACATCTAATTGCTCATCAGCTACTAATGATTGTATTGGCATTCGAGCCCACATAGCTCCACCATGAGGACCTTCTAACCGATTGTCTTCATCCTCACAACCTGTAAACACCACTTGAAACGACAAGGATCTATCTGGTATAGCAGTGACTGCAATGGCAAGTCCGTGTATGAACTCGCCATGATAGTCTTTATGATTGTTTGTAAATTCTTTTCTTACCCAACATTTAAAATAAGGTATGTTGCATGTTAAATAAGCCATGCCTTATCATAACTAATTATAATAAGATTACAACTAGTTATTTTTTCTTTTTCTTAAAAGCTGCTAAATCTCTTTTACCAGAAGCTGTCAATCTACTTTTAGCAACAGGTTTTGTCTTAGTCATTGGATCTTTTCTAGTTAGTCTTGCAAAACCAGCTTTTGACAACACACCAGATTGCATGAGTCTATTAGCTACTTTGATATCATTTGCAGTAAACCTACCAGCTGTATTACCTGCTTTCTTAGCTGTCTTATCAAACTTACCAACATTATATCTAGAAGCATTACTTTTCTGACCTCTTACTCCAATACCGTCTTTAGCTTTGATCATTTTAGCTCCGCCTTTAGAGTATCCTTTAGCCATTTTACCGCCTCTAGCTTTCATCATTTTAGCTCCGCCCTTAGAGTATCCTTTACTTTTCATCATAATAGTATCCTCTACTTATATTTCGGCACAAGCGTAGCAGTTGATCTCTAAGCCTACACTAATTTCTTTGATTTCTGGTCTTTTCCACATAATAAACTCCTTATAATTTTTTTTTGTTTTAACGCTTTTTGTTCTTTTTTATAATACCATAAACTCATTTTAGTCATACACATCACCTCCTTCAAGATAATGCGTTTCTTCAGCTTTATGCTTACTTCCGACCTAAGTCAAACGAATTTATATAATATTATTATACTATTTATTTGACTCTATTTCAATCCATTGTCTACGTTTATTTAAAAAATCCAAATACACCTGAGTATCCGCATACCCTCGTCCTTCATTTATACACATAAGGTAATACTTAGGTTCATATATGATACAACTATTATCGTCATGTTCTACTTCATGAGCATATAACGGGGGCGTTAATGTAACAAAAAACTTTAAAGTAATTCCTACTGACACTCCTATAAAAGCTATAGTTGCTACAGTAATAAAACCCCACTTGACATACTCCATAATTTCTTGTTGTTTCTTATGAGCCTTGGCCCGTGCTTCTTTAATCGCTTTTTTTCTTTTGTCTATACGTTTTTTACGCTCTTCTAAAATGTACTCCCAAGTTCCATGACCAAAACGCAGGTTAATTAATTGTTTCATCTCGTATAATTGTTCTTGAGCTAAACGAGCATTAATCACTTCCTTTGCGACTTCCTGTGTCGAAAAGGGATCGGCCCCAGACTTCTCTCTTTCTTTTATGACCTTCTTCTGTCCTTCAAAAGCGTTTTCTACATGACCAATTAGTTCACCAATATCCTGACAGGTACTGATATTTTTTTTAACAAACTCAACACTTTTGGTAACTAAAGCTATTCCTGTGAGGACCGCACTGACTGGCTCAACCATTTGATTTCTCAATAAAACGATCAAGTTTATCCTCTAATCTACGAAGATGTTCGAGTATTTGATTTGTCTGTGACTGTGCATCGTCACGAGGCAGGTACTCTTCCCTGGTTTTATTGAGTAGTATTTGTAATCTCTTTACTTCATGAAACATTCTATTGAATGCCCAACCGACTGCTGATAAAAGCACGGTTAGTAAAATATTCCATAACATCATGTTATCCAACTTGAGGTCCTCTGTTTGCGATAGCTTGACCTAAATCATCATCTGGAAATAATCCAGCATAGTTTTGAGCTTGTGCTTGAGGGTTCAATGCTCCGATACCTGATGATACTGGTTCAGGTGTAGGCATTTCTGCTTGAGCTACTTGTTGTGGTTGTGGAACTGGAGGTATCTTTTGTGTGTCTGCAAATAAATTTACATCAGGGCTTGTTGGGCTCATAGAAATATTCATGACTTCATTTACAGTAGGTTTAGGTGCAATCTCCTCAAGTTTTTTCATATCTAAACCAGTTTCAGTGCTAGATACACCTGTTATATCTCCTAATAATTGTGTAACAACCTGGTTATAAAATTTTGATTTTTTTAAAAAAGCATTTACACTGATTTCGTCAGATAAACTTTTAGGTATTTTTAAATTATTTAATTGTGCTAATTTTTTAGTTGCCTCTTTATCTGTTAATAGTCTTGCAAAAGATTTTTGATTAGCTTTTTCTGCTAATCTTAAACCAGCAGTTAATGCTCTACCTTCTGGAGTAAACATACCAACTCTTGTTCTCAATAAATGGTTCAAAGCCGTTGATGAAAAACCCTGTAATTTAAATTTAGAATCATCTTTTCTTGCCATTATTCTAATAGCTTTATGTATAGTTTCTATACCTTCCATATATCCAGGATCGTCTTTAAAAATTTCTTTCATTACTTTCATAGGACTATTTTCTTTACCTAAGCCAAAGAAATTTTCAAATCTTTGTACATCAAAATTACCATTTACTGTAATTCTGTCGTGCATTTCTTTTTGTAAAACAGTTTTTAATTTAGCTTTTTGCTTAGGATATTGATTCATAACACGCATAACGTCTTTAGAAAAATTCTTGTCATTCGCATCAAACATCTTATTAATAATGCTTGTTGGATTTAAATTATCTATTTTACCTAATGTGCTTTTTGCTAAATCTTTTCTTAAAGTTTCTAATCTTACGTTTTCTGCTTCTACTTTTTTTATTAAGTTACCTGCTTTTGTAATATCTCCATAATCATCACCAAAAAACTTTTTTAAACCATAGCCATATCCTCTAACATCAGTTTCACTTACAAAAATTTTATGTAATTTTGGATCTGGCACACCATCTCTTACAACTTCCCTTTTATATAAATTAAGTATATTATTTTTATACGCATTCATGTTGTCAGGGTTATCTTTTAAAATATTATGTATTTCATCTATTCTTTCTTTGTACCCTTTAGCTTTAGGAGTAAAAGAAGTTTCAAATAAATCAGAATCTTGTATTTTTACTTTACCATTTTTTATAGCAACCATATCAGACAAAGTATTAGTTAATTTTCTTTTTGCATTAAAATATCTTTGGTTTGTATCTTGTAATATTTTATATGTATTTTTTACTCCAGCATCAGTTGAATTTTTAAAAGAATCCATGATACCACCAATTAAACGTCTTACCTCTGTTTCAGATACATCAGCAGCTACAGCCCCTGTTCTCATTTTTCTATCAAAAGCTTTTAAATCTTGCATGGTTTGTATTAAATATTTAGCGTCTAATTTTTCACCTTTTTTTAATTTAAATAATTTATTTATAGGTAAAAAGTTTTTAAAAGCCGTATCTTTTCTTCTTTTTGTAATTTCTTGTAATACGCTTCTTAGTTGTGTGGTATTTACTTGTTGGTCTTTTGCTACTTCCATAACACCTTTAAAATCTTGAGCAAAATCTTTTTCTAAAGCGTAAACAGCATCACCTATAGCTGTTCTTATGTAAGAACCATCTGTAACATCACCACCACTTTTTGTTTTTAAGTTAGGTTTTACTTTTGTGCCTGAAGGCATACCTTCTATAACACTATCTAATTCTAATTTAGATGAATTTAAAATTCTATCTTGTTCTTTTCCAATGGTAGTATTTTGTCTTATACCAATAATTTTCTTTACTTCATTCATTACCTCTGTGGTATCTACATCATCTTTCATACCCTTATAGGTTTTGTTTAAATTGTTAAAATATGCTTTTAACATACCTTTGTTTATATCATTCATTCCCTCTATTGCTTTTTTAACAGCAGGATCAGAATCCATTAAAGAATTTAAGTAAAATAAAGTTTCAGGATCTGCGGTAGATTCTCCTATACCAAAAAAGAATTTTTTATCTTTTAATTTACCACCTAATTTTATATCAGCCAGTTTTTGATTTATATTATCAGCAATAATTTGTGCTTCCTCTGCATTTTCAGATAATCCTTTTAAATCTTTTTTTGTTAATAGTTTTCCCGTTTTTAAAGACGCTCTAGCAACTTTTACTATTTTCTCAGCTATTGGACCAGCTAAAGCCAAAGCACCTGAAAAACGAGCATCACTTTGTACAACAGGGTCATTCATTATCTGCATCATTGTAAGATCATTATTATTATCATCAACATTTAAACCAGGAAAAAAAGTATTTCCTAATTTACTTTTTATAACTTCTCCTAGCATATTTCCATAATAAGATCCTCCAGCTAAACCTATAGCACCAACAGTCTTACCACCCACTAACGTACCAGCAGGACCTAAACCCGAACCTGTTAAGGAACCAAACATTGTACCTCCTACAAAACCAAGTGTTCCTACTACTACTTCTGATATTAATTTAGTACCATCACCTAATAATGAGTTCATATCACCTATATCTAAACCAGCTGTGTTAACTAGCTGATAAGCATTAGCCTTTGGGTTGTAAAATTCTAAGTTACCTGTCTTAGGGTTTTGTCTTATAAATTTGTTTTCATCAATCAATTGTTGTGTTTCAGGGCCTACATTAATTCCAGATTTTTGATAATTATTTAATAGATAATCTTGTAAATAATTAATACCATCATCTCTTTGAACAGTTAAACTCATCATAGCTCTTGCTTTAGCTGTAGGTATAGCCTCATCTTCTGTACCTACTAATGAGCCAGTAAGCTCTGTTAATTCTTTATTAGAATATTTAACTTCTCTTTTTGAAGCAGGTATTCCTTCTTTAATAGAACCTAAAGTCTCCTCATATCTAGGAGCCATTTGAAAAATAAAATCACCATATTTTTTAGTATTAATTCCTTGCATAGCAGAAATTCTTGCTTTACCAATAGCAAGTTCATTAAACATTCTATCCGCTATTTTAGCATCAGATTCTTCTATCAGGTCAGGATTACTTTTGTAATTTTCTCTATAATTATTGGGTGATGCAAAAGTCCCATTAGGATTGTAAGCTTTATAAAATTCTATAAAATCAACTTCTGGATTTTTTTTCTTTTCTTGATAATACTTATATACAGTAAGTTTATCATCAAAACTCATCGGTTTATCTTCAGCTGGAAGTTCAGCATAACCTTTTACTAATCGCTCATACTCTTTTTTATTATTAACCTTATATTGATCTATATTTTCTTCAACCTTTACTTTATATGGTGCTTGTATTGTCATTATTCTTTTCCCATTTTTGGAACTTTTTGTTTTATTTTATCACCCTCTGCACCTAACATAAAAACTTCTATATCTTTATTTTCATTGTTTATTTTTTCTTCGGTAGATAATTCTTTTACAGTTTTATAATTTTTATATAAACGCCCTTTATAATTTAAATCCCAAAAACTTTGTGATTCCATAGGATCATCTATATTTTCTTTAGGTAATGCGTCATAAGGAGTATCTGTAATATTGTCATTGTAATATCTAAACACGTCTTGATAAGGTTTTAATCTTGGATCAGCATATAATTGTTTGTAATTAGTACTTTTATTAGTAATTGGATTGTAATAAGCATCCTCTGTATCAGCTATAATTTGTTCTACTTGTTGATCAATAATATTTTGCATACCAGATTGTATTATAAATATATCATTACTGTTTGCCCCTACACTATTTAAAGCCATTTCAATATCAGGTACAGAAAATTTACCACCTGATTCTCTTGATTTTGCTAGTAAATAAGCAAACTGTGTCACATTAGATATAATTGCTTGAGTTGATACATTTGCTTGCTCGTTTTCACTTAAATTTCCAGATAAATATCTATATATTTTTTCTTCACGAGGACTTAGTTTTTCTTTTCTTTTCTTTTTATCATTTAAATATGTTTTTAAATTAATTTCTTGTCTTCTAAGATCCCTTTTTTGTATATTTTCTATTTCTTTATCTGTTTTACTTCCATCCTTGTTTATGTATCTTCTCATTACACTCATGCCTTCTCCTAAAAAAGCATTTATTTCATTAATACCCTTACTAATTCTACCTATGGAACCTGGTGAACCACCTTTTAGAAACTCAGCCTGTGTTTTATTCATTATAGTAATAAGTCCTTTTACCCCTGATAAACGCTCTGCAACTTTAAGTTGTTTATTACTTTGCACAGTTTGCATTTTTTTAACTTCTTCTAACTCTGCTTTAGCTGATTCTGGTATACCCCTTATCCAACCTTTTTTTTCTTTATTATCTGGAGATAAATTTTTCCATTTATTATAATCTACACCTTCTCTAGTTCTTTCAAAAATAGAGGTTCCTGGAGGTGCACCTTCCCAATATAAGTCTGCTTCTTCATAATCATCTATTGCATATTTTCTTACATAATTGTCTGGATCTTTTCTATATTTTTCTGCATCTATATTAAAAGCTATGGAACCTATTTCTGCGGGTCGGCCTTGTAGGGGACCACTAGCATAAACAGCATTATCAACAGGATTTGCTGACATATTACCTGACGGAGCAAAAATATATGTTCCTGGTGCTGTTAAATTTGTTTTTGCTACAAAATCTTCAGGTAATAATTGAACTGATATATCCTCTCTTGTTGTATCAACAACATGTATGTTTTTTATTTTACCAGCTAAACTAGCTTCTTTACTTTTATACTCTTGTTCTTTTTCTTTTATACTTTGTCTTTCTTTAAATGTTGCTAAAGAAGCTGGACCTGTTTGAGCAATTGTTGAAAAAAAATCACCCATTAAACTTCCCGTGCTTGGAGCTTGCCCAATCATAGTTGCAAATGTAGCAGCTTCTAAACCTCTTTGTTCTCTTGGAGATAAAAACATATTAGTCGGATCAGGTGAATTGTCTGAAGGTAAGTCTTCTAAAGGTAAACCTAAATTAGGGTCTTCTACTTTTGCCGTTTCATCTATATTAATTGATTTAATCCCATTTGCCATTACTTATTTGGTCCTCCTACGTTACCACCTGGGCCAACTAAATTATAAGTAGCATATGCACCTAAGCCTGCTTGAGCTGCTTGTGCAAACGGATTAACACCAGGACCAGTTCCTGCGGTAATTTGTGAAGCAGCTGTAGGTAGAGTAGTCATAATCCCTTTTTGAAATTCCGCTCTTTGAAAAGGCTCATACGCTCTTGCAATCTCTGTCTGTCTTTGTGCCTGTAATGCTTGTTGTTGTACTTGTCTTTGTAGACCACCTAACTGAGCAGCTTGTCCTATATCTGCCTGTGATTGTTTCTGCTGTACTTGACCTAGTGTACCTAATTGTTGACCAGCTTGCATTTGTGTTTGTACTTGCTGACCTTGTTGTTGTTGTGCTAATTGAGCTGCTCTATCAAAACCTAACGCTTGTGCTTCTCCCACTTTTGCAAGCCTTGCTCTTTCTAATTCACCTTGAGCCACTCCTTCTCTTCCACCACCAAAGGCACCACTTTGAATAGCATTAGATGCTAAATTACCTTTTGCTATTTCAGATTGTCTGTTGATCTCATCGACCACATAAGATTGAAACGGGTTTAAAAAAGCATCTATGTTTGGCCCTTGAGCCGCGGTTTGTTGAGCTCCTTGTATAGAAGCAATACCACTGGTTATAGTATCAGCCCCCACGCCAAAGTTAGCAGCCGCATCAGCAGCTTGGTTTTCCAAAGGAGACATTGGTGCTATTTGATAAGCAGGTATCTCAATTGGGTCTTTTGCTAATTGTAACGCTTCATCATATAAAGCAAGTTTTCTTGCTTCAATCTCAGGAGCTTCTCTTGTAAAAGTTGTTTGTGTTCCTGATGAACTACCTGATGGTGCAGGTGCTGGAGAGCCCCCGCCAAATAAACCACTCATGCTTTAATTTCCTTTCTCATTAGCACTGCTTGTTTTTTAAAACCAGGTAAAGCTCTTTGCCAACCTTCTCTACCTAAGATGTCAATAGCGTTAAAATAATTTTCTCTTGCAAAAACCTCTATGTCTTCTGAAATTTTCTTCATGTCTTCCATTTCACCGCCTCCTAAAGCTATACGTAAGGTATTCTTTATTTTTATACAAACAGCCGCACTTTTATTTCTAGTAAACAAAAAGCATTTATGACCATGAATTCCTTTTTCTAAATCTTCTTTTGTGAACCCTTCACCTAAACTAGCAGCAGGCTCTAAAATTGCCCATATTTCATCAGTAAGCTTCATTAGCTTACCATATCATAAATTCTTTTTAATTGAGCTTGATGTGTATAAAAGTATTTTGATCCCATTCTTCTCATTTCCTTAAAATCTTTTGGATCTGCACCTTGCATGATCCCTGCACCGAGAATCGCGTCTGCTCGACTTACAAATTCTCCATCCGCTAATTGAGCTAACATAGTGTCTTCATCTTTATTACCGTTACCTGAACCATCTTCTATGTAACCTTCTGCCCGTACATAATTGTTGTAGTCTTTTTCATCGTGATCCGTTTTACTTGGTAAGTAATTTACACCACCTTCTTTAAATCTTTTTATCTCTGCTAAACCACCTTCTTTTGCAGCATATATGTTTTGATTTGTAAAACCACCCATATCAGCATACTGAGCCCTATCTGCAATTCCTTTTGTATCTGCTCTTGCTCTTCCGTAAGCTGCGGCATATTCTTCAGGTGAACCCATTAGACCATCTTGCATTCCTTCTTGTTGTGGTCCTCCCATCATACCACTTGCTAATGTAGCCCCTCCTATTCCTATACCTACTTTTGTTGCTGGACTTGCTGCTGCAAATTTAGCTCCTAGTCCTGATAAACCACCACCGCCTCCTGCTGATGCTATGGCTGCATCTTTTGCTGCGGCTGGGGCATACTGTAAGGCCATGCTTGTTTTAGCTCCTGACCCTGCTGTGCCAGCAAAACCTCCGCCTCCTGCATACCCGCCTAACGCTCCAATTCCTCCTGCTATAAGTGCTTGTTTGTTCGATGCTCCAGACATTTTAGCTACGCCAAAACTTCCTACCCCAAATATGATTGCCAGTGTGACTGGGTCCATTTAAATCTCCTAGTTATAACTATGTCTATTCTACTCTGTATTGTCTAACTTATCAAGACCCACAGATATCATTTCATCTATTAAACGACCAGAATACTCATATTCTCCTATATGTGTAATATATTCTGTAATCAAAGCCATACATTTACCACCTATTTTAGTCCATAATCTTGAAAAAGCAAAGTCTTCCCCATAATATAATTTGTTTTCTTTGTCATAGTACGTATCAAAAAAATTGTATAAATGTTTTCTATATTGTTGTGTTCCGTCTATCATCGTTTCTTGTTTTATAATAAGATCGGGATAAGCTTGTATCATTTTATTTAATGCTTCTCTTTTTATCAACATACAACCTGTCATAGAATGTGATAGCTCAATCATTTCATCGCACATGTTTATATCGTCTTCTGCATCTTTTAAACGTACAGGGTATTTATTACCTGATGTAGACAATTGCGTAAAATCTAAATCAGGAATGTCTCTCCATTTGTCACATACTTTATCCCATAATATATTTTTCATAGGATACGGTATACTCAATATCTCTTGATCTTTACATATCATTTTAAAAATAGACTCAGCACTAAACTGTATATCGCTATCAATAAATAACATATGCGTACAATCAGTAAGTAAAAATTCTGATACGCATAAATTACGACCTTGCGTTATCAAAGAAGATTTCATTAACTGTAACATGATAGGAATGTTTTTTTCATGACATTGTGCTTGTAATTTAAAAACAGATTGCATGTAGTGTATCGATACCTGACTATGCACAGGAGTAGCTACAAATAATTTTATGTTATTGTTTTCTAACCATGTAGCGTCAGGCGTGTACAGAGGTTCTTGCTCTTTCATTTAATATCCCAGTTAAAAAGTTAGTCCATTCTAATTTCTTTTTATCCCAACTATAAAACTTCTTTACAAAGTCTTGTTGCATTTGTAAATGTTCAAATACCCCTGGTTCGTGAAGCGTGGCTACTGAACTACGAATAGCGTTAGCAAATACAGTAGACAATCTTTTGTAATCCTTATCATAGGTAACATAAGCAGGGAACTCGGAACATGTTTCATATAAAGCACCATAATTAGTCACGATACAATATAATCCTGCGGCCATAGCTTCTAATGCAGCATTACAACTTGTCTCTTCCCATATACTAGGGTAAGCAAACATGTGATAGCGGTACATAAACTTTTGTATAAATGAATGTTCTTTGTAACCAATATAGTTTACGTTCTCTAACTTTCTTGCTTGCTCATACAAAGGTTCATACTTAGCTTCATTTGCTTGTTCAAATTCTTCCCCATATATTTTACAACTACTAAACACATCAAGATGTACATTACAATCTTGTAGTTGTTGCATTGCACCAAGCAACACATTTAAACCTCTCCAAGGAGTTACGTGAAATAACATTCGTACCATGTCCCCATGTTTGTAAGGAGTTAGAACAGGAAAGTTTGTTACTCCATTTTTAATTACATGACATTTGTGTGTGGGTATATCAAACTTGTATCTAAACTTTTCATAGTTCCAGTGTGAATTAAACACGTACCAGTCAAACTGGTTGTGGTTGTTTTTATCTTCAAACCAAGGGTATATATTAGGTTGATCGTAACTATTTTTTTGCCAAAGAATATTTACTTTATTATTATCAAGAGGTATTTTACCAGGTATAGAAGTGCATATTTGAAAGTTCTTTAATAACTCTTCGTCAACATAATGATCTAAAAAATGATGTTGTATCTCTGTGCCTCCTTTAGGAAACATTATTTCTTAGTCCCGCTTATTAAACTTAATGCTTCAGGAGGAATAAGGATATTTACATCTGTAACAATGTCTTCTTGTTTTGTATCTGTATTAGGGTTATCCACATCCTGTTGTGCCTCATTTTTTGAAGCATAAACTACATTAGTTTTTTTGTTTCTATAAGTTTCTTGTGATTCGCATTTTATCGTTTTCATTAAAATATTGTATTATATCTAAATAAGTTGTCAACGTTTAACTGTACCAACTAACACAACTATAACGAACACCTTTTGTTATTTCTGTAACACTATGTGGATATAAAAAATTACTTGGAAACATTAATAAATCACCTTGCTTTAAAGATACTTTTGAATAAGGCTCTGTAGTATGAGGGTGATAAAAAACTACATCTCCTCCTGTATATTCTTCATTTAAATTTATAATAAAAGACAATTGTCTATTTACTGTATGAAACGAATCAACATGTGTTTTATAAAAATTACCTTTTTTATATTTTAATAAACTTATATCTTGAGGGGAACATTGTCTTAAATAAGAAAATATTTTCGAATAACTTTTTAAAGAATTATTCATAACACTTAGTAAATAGTTAATATATATTTCATCGTTTGGGTTTTCTGGATCTAAACCATGTGTGTAAACATTTCTTTGACTTGTATCTTCTACATCTTTTCCATCAATTAATACTTTAGCCTTTTCAGTACATTGAACATCCATATATTTTATTAAATTCTTACACCATTTTTGGGATAATGTTTTTTCTATTTTGTATATAGCTTGGTGTAATTGCATATGAGTAACTATGTAAATAACATACTAAACTTAAAATTAAAATTATAGGAAAAATATGATTTTGCCAAGTTTTTATTTTTTTAGGTTTTTGAAACCAAAAGCCTTTTGCTTTTAATCTACGCTCTCTGTCATCAAGCTTACCCATTAGAATCAGATCGATTAATTTCTAGTATAGCTGCTGTTCCTTCTATATCGTTAGCACTATCTGCCTGTACTCTTAATACATCGTTTTCTTCTAATACAATTGATCCATCAGATACTGATTGTGAATTACTAGTTGCAATGATATGTTTTGCAAAAGTAAATTGTGTAGTTACAGAACTGTCATAAATATGAGCATGTACTACAACATTTCCTGAGCCAATGTTAGCCATATGTATATTTTGTACAATAGCTCTAGAGTTTGATGGAACTGTATAAATATCAGTTGCATTAGTAGTTGTTAAATCAAACTGTGCGTTTTTATAAATATTAGCCACCTATACCTCCTGACTTAAACCAAGTGTAGCGTTCTACTTCATTTTTTAAATCTTCTTGGTAGGAAGTATTTAATTTTTGTACTATTTGATTCAAAGCTAAGTTTATTAATCTTTGGTTCTCTACACTATATTCTGCTTTTGGATCTGGTATGTTTGTAATTATTTTTGCCATTATCTTCTACCATCCATTTGTGTATCAGCTTTAAAAGTTCCATAACGCCATGTTTCATTTGTAGTAGTGTTTTCTATTTTTAAACTAGCCGCTCTTGCTCTTGCTCTAGTATCTACTTTTTGTGTTGTAGGTGTTACTGTAAACGGTCCTAAACTACTACTTACTTCTGTATCACTTGGAAAATCTTTTAAGTTTATAGTAACTTGTGCATTACCAGTGAGAGCTCTAAAGTCTGGTACAAATCTTCTTACCTTTATAAAAAATTCACCCATTCCATCTTGTGTAGTCACTTCAAAATCACCACTTTGTATACTTCCTATTATAGGGGTTGTTGCAGTATTGTTTACTTGATTGTTACCTACTTCATGTTCGTATAAAGTCGTTGCTCCATTTACATTTGTAACTCCTTGTATTGTAGGAAACGTTGGTATTCCAGTTGAGTCATAATCACTTGCATAAGGATTATCGAAAACTGTTTTGTCATAATACGTTGTTCTTGCAAGAGAACCTACTGTCCAAACTTGTTCTAAATAATTATAAGTAACTACTCTATCTATTTGATTAGAATTTGCTGATGGGTAAAACCAATTTATTTCACCAAATAAAGAATTGTAACCAGCAAATATAACATCAGAAGAATCAAAGTTTAAACCTAAATCACCATCATCAATAGTAGTAAAAACAAAATCTTCGACTGAACAAGGTATTTTTTTCACAGTACCATCAAATAAATAAAAACCACCAGCTTGTCCCATCCAATAAGATACACCATTTACGGACACTACTCCATGTTGTGATATCAAACCACAGTTTGCTCCAGCTTGTTCGATACCAAAAGTAAAAGGAGGTCCAATAAAACGCATAGTGTATGCCGCTGTATTTGTAAGAATTAAATTGTAAGAACCAGCATTTACGCCTCCTACTATTTTTGTACCATTATCTATTCTAAACGTACCAGCTGTGTTTACAGAAGTAGGAGCATAATCTGTTAAACTTTCTTGATCTGAAAAACGTATAAACATTTTATCTTGTGTGCCACTAGCTATAGTTGGTTCTGTTCCTAAATGAATTAAATGTCTATCTCTATCAGAAACTAAAGTCATAACACTTTTTTCTGGTGCTCCTGATATTACTGTTGCTCTGGTTGTTAAAGGAGAAGAAGCACTAGGGTTCCATTGAAATGATTTGTTGTTTCTTATAGTACCTATTAATATTTCACCAAAATTATCTAAAGACCAATTACCAGGTTCTAATACAGTTACAGCTTCATTTGTTGCATCTCCCCAACCAAAATAACTTGATGCTTCAATTACTGTTGCTCCATCATTGTGGGAGGCTGTTGCAGTGCCAGAAGCTCCTCTTGTTATACCTGTAAGATTTGCTCCAGCTTTACCACTATAAGTAATTAATTCATTATCTATTAATATAGTTCCACCAGTAGATAAAAAATTAGTAGTAGAATCTAAAGTAATACTTGTACCAGAACCACCTGTACCCGCACTATCATTTAACAAAGCACCATCTAATGTGTCTGATGCTATAGGAAAAGCTTCTCCACCATAACGACCAGTGCCAAAACCATAACCTGCTACTTGTATAGAATCACCAATACTAAAATAAGGTGTGACGGTACAACTTCCAGCAGCAGACATAGCTGTTCCTGTTTCATTAGCCGACATAGTTACTGTAAAACTGTCTGATAAAGCTGTTACTACTTGAAAAGTATTTGTTGTAAAATCAGCACCAGTAAAAGAAGTAGCTCCCCCACCAGGTAATGTAACACTTGAAAATAAAAATAAATCTCCTTCTACTAATCCATGAGCTACTTTATTTATAGTGACTGTTGCTGAACCATTGGTAGAAGTAAAGGTGCAAGAAGTAAGTGCAGTACCTAAAGGAGAAATATCATAAAAAGCTCCAGCATAGTAAATAAATAAAGCTTTGTTTGTTCCTACAGCAATAAATCTTCGACCTAGTTTGTCAGCCCAAATGTGCATGGCTCTTGTAACACCTACTAATGTATTAGTAGATGCTTGTTCCCAACCACCTATTTTTTCAGGATAACCATAACGAAAACGAACATTGTCACAATCAACCCATTTACCTTGTGCTCCTGTAGGAGTAACCTGTTTGTTAATACCAGGTGCTATTTTGATTTCACTTAAAGCCATAATACTCTGCTTTTTTTAAGTTAGTTGCTAGAGACATATAGTTTACCAAACAATCTTTTTTCAATCTTTTGATAAATTTTTTTTATTTTATTTTTCATGTACTTTTTGCATCAAAAAAGTCTTTTCCATAAAATAATACCCATGTTTGGGTATCTTCTTTCCATACATAACTTTTTCCGTCATCTGGATATGCGACTGGTGCTTCCCATTGACAAGTATCTTCATTCAATGTCCAGCTATTATAAGGCTTTGGAGGTATAAAAGCATCTTTACTAGCATCATATGTATAACCAACACCAGCATAGTTTTTTCTAAATGGTGTGCCACCTAGTTTATGTTCACCAGCAATAGTATTATAAGATGTTTGTTTATACGTTATTGTATTTTTATATAAATTTTGTAAAAAAGTTTGCCCTTCTGCTTCAGTAGGTGCATCACTATCTGCTACTACTATTACTTCTAAGACTAAATTGTTTTCATTTAATTTTGCGAAATGTGCCATTATGCTGTGTATGTTCCTGATGATGTGAATGTATGATAATAGTAACCTCCACTTGAAGTTACTGAGCCTCCTGTTCCTAATTGTGTACCACTTTGATATCTAATTATAACTATGCCAGATCCACCAGACCCACCATTTCCAGAAGCACCTGGTGATGAACCACCACCTCCAGCACCACCTCCAGTATTTGCTGAACCATCAGCACCTGTATTACTTGATATTGCACCATCTCCACCACCTCCATCAGAAGCAGTAGCACCACCTACAGCATCTCCTCTACCTCCACCACCTCCAGAGGCATAATATCCATTATCTCCTGTTGATGTTGCAGTTGCCCAAGCTGAATAAGTATTACTACCTGTACCACCTTGACCTCCATCTTTAGCATCTTGACCTACACCACCAGCACCACCTCCACCAGAACCTCGGTCATTATCTTGATAAACACTTCTTTGAGGAGAACCACCATCATTTCCTTGTCCAGAAGTTCCAGAACCACCAGTGTGAGAGCCATTTCGGTTTCCTCCACCTCCTGAACCTCCATCTTTACCAGACTCATGTCCTGATTGTTTACCACCAGCACCACCACCACCTATTGCAGTTTGAGTTGTTACTTCACCACCTGAAAAAACTGAGTTAGATCCATTTGTACCAATAGACGCAGGTGAAGCTCCAGCACCTACTGTTACAGTATAATCTGAGCCTGAATGAACTTCTAAACTTGTGGCGGCAAGCTGACCACCAGCACCTCCACCACCAGAGCCAAAACCATTACCACCAGAAGATGTAGTACCTCCACCTCCACCAGCAATAACTAATGTATCTATATTATATGGAGCACCTAAAGAAGCACCACCAGAGCCAAAACCTAATATATTATATCCAAAACTAGTCATATGCTTAAATTAACCTTTAAGTATCATTTGATGCGTCAGTTGTAAAAAATAATTTTATACCTAATAATCTAGCATCTCCTGATTGGTCATCAGCAGAAACATCTCTCATTACTTGAAAGAATACTTGATCTCCTGCTGCTGGTGAACCAGCTATAGTTACAGCTCCACTTTCTGCAGCAACATCTAAATCATTTGATGTTCCACTATGTGCTTTAGCAGTTGCAACTACGTTAGTTCCAAATGCTGTGTTGCAAGAGTCATTATCTGAAATTGCTACACCAGATAATCCCCAAGCTACTGTACCTGTGTTTGTTCCTGTAACTGTAAAAAATGCTTGAAAAGTTATTGTTCCTTCATTCCATGATTTAGGAAAAGCTACTGCAAATTGTGCATTTTCATCTGAACTAGCGTCAAAGTCTAATACCTTTATCTCAGGTCCATTACTTAATTCTACTTGAGCTGCTTCTGCACCATTTGTTGTATTAGGGTACATAGCATTTGCTGGCACCCATATAGTTTCTTTACCTGGTAATTTTACTGTTTGAAACTCTAAAGCACTTGCTCCTGAGTTTACTGATAAAGATTGATTAGCACTACCTACAGAAGTTAAACCTGTACCACCTTTTGCTACAGTTACTGTTGGTAAACTTGCTACCCCAACAGCACCACCTAAAGTATCTAAAGACACTTCATTAAGATTAGTTCCATCAGCATATGCAAAGTACATTTTTGCTTGGTCGGTTACAAAACCAGAACCACTTGCTGTTTTAATTGTTAAGTTTGTAGGATTAGTTACTGCTGTTATATCAAAAATATACATTTTTTCTATACTGTCTGGAACAGTTACTACAGTAGCTCCTGATAGGGTAACAGAAGCTACTTTTATAACCATATTTCTTGCATTAGATATAGATGCGTTTGACATAGCTAAAGCAACAGTTGCTCCACTACTAACACTTACTTGTTCAAAGCCACCTATTGCTTGTTGTACTAAATTTAAATTTGTATTTGTTTTTGTTCCCCATGTACCAGCGTTTTCACCAGTAGCCATGAGTTCCAGTTTTAAATCTGATGAGTATGTTGATGCCATATTTTATTCCTTTATTATGCCGCTGTTGTTATCTCGGTCCACGTTGTTTGTGTACCCGTGTTTATTTCTGACCATGATATTATTATTACACTTCCTACGTTGCTCGTCAATACTACACCTGTTACATCATCTATTAAGCCAGTGCCTGTTACTTCTGTTGGAGCAACTGCTGTTGATGTAAGTGAAACACCAGTTACACCATAAGTAGATATAGGAACTATAGAACCCATTGCTCCATTTACTGCAACACCAGTTACACTTGTAGATCCTGTTATTGAAAAAGATACACTTCCAATAGATGTTGTCGCTGATACTCCAGTAACATTTACTAATGTAAGAGGTGCAATAATTGGTGTACCTGTCGATGATGTCATAGCTACACCAGTAATTCCTACAGTTGCATCTCCATCAAAATCAACTGTTCCTAAAGAACTTGTTATAGGTAAACCAGATACTGCTAAAGATACAGAGGTTGTTGTAGTGTTTCCTCCTATAGCAGAAGTTGTCGCTACACCAGTTACAGATATAGTAAAGTCTGCTTTTGCTGTAGCTGTTCCAATAGATGTTGTTCCAACAACACCAGACACTGCTACTGTATAAGCAGCATCCCATGCTCTATTACCCCAAGAGCCACGACCCCAACCACTGTTTATCTCTCCAACAGGAGTAACAGATCCAACTGTACTAGAGACACTTAATCCAGTTGGTGATACTTCAGCTCCTCCTACATTTTGACCCCAGTTAAGTAAACCCCAAGAATTTCTACCCCAACCTAAACCAATTTCTGCATCAATTGTTGGTGTACCTATAGAGGATGTAGTGTTTACTCCAGTTACGGATAAATCTACATTATTTTGTGCTCCCCAATTACCTTCACTCCATGATAGTAAACCCCATGTGGTAGATGCTTCGGTATTAGCTGTGCCACCCATACCAGAATGATTAGAGCAATAGTAATAAAGAACTGGAGCAGAAGATGCAACTACGATAGTTGTTTTAGCACCAGCATTACCTGGTGTGCCACTTGTAGTTACACCAGTAGTGTACTCACTTCCACTATTATGAGTACCATCTGAAGTAGTAGAAAACCTAAGAGGATGGTATTCATTAGAGCTATCAGCTTGATCAAAAACATAAGTACCTCCTTCAGCTAATACAATAGTAGCTTGTTGAGCACCGTCTAAAAAATACTTATTCCCAGAACCTGGATTGGATACTGTAACTGTAATTGTTCTAGTAGTCACCGAACCAAGCTCCTTTTATTTAAGCTATTCTTAAAATAGCATTTGATGCGTCAGCAGTTGGAAACTGTATTGTAAATGTACCTGAAGTAGCTGTTTTATCTCCACCAAAATCTAAAACTGCAACTGCTGGATCACCAGAAGCTGTGTCGTTATAAATTAAAGCACCTCTTGCTGTAAGTGTAACACCTACAAAAGATAAATCTGCAAAATCACAAACAGCAGTATCTGTACTCAAAGTTGGAGTTACATTTACTAATGCTTTACCACCTGAACTATAACCAGAAGGTGAAGACACTTGATTGTCTGTTGTGAAAGAAGTTGTTGATTTACCAAGAGTTGCACTTGATGTATACATACTTAATTTAAAACTATTTCCAGTAGGTGCTGCTGTAAAATCATGCACTCCTTTTAGAACGTCTGTTTTAAATACATTACATACCACACTTGTTGTTATTGCCATATTTTACTCCTTTAAAAATTAAGGTGATTTAGATTCCATGGGTAATCTTAAAACACCATCGTCATACTCAGAACGTCTTCGTCTACCCATTTGAGCATTCATAAACGTCTGCATCTCTTCATTATACTTTGTTTGGTACAGTTTGTACATATCCATAGGGCCTTTTAAATAACTAAAACACTCTACTAAAACACCGTACAATAATAAATTTTCTTGATGCTTCGATAAAAAAGTTTCTGTAGTTGAATTAAAATGATCTGGATCTTTAATATAGTTTAATTGTATTTCATAAGCTTGATCAGGTACTGGTGCAAAAACAATATTTTTATCATCCCAATTAGCAAAGTATTTTGGTAAACCTGTTGCATCTGTAGGATTAAATTCACCCATAAAAGATGTGTCTCTTTTTGCTAAAAAATCTCTAGTGCTACTACTTATTACTTGTACAGAACGTATAACTAAACAATCATCTGGTACATTTAAGTATCTTTGCGTTCCTGTAACAGCTGTCACATATTTCCTAATGTCATCATAATCAACTTTACCTGCAATATCTAATTCAGTGTTTCTAATAAACTGATCCATTAAAGTATCTGTCAAAACATTAGAATCTACTTCTGTATAAGATCGAACTTGAGTTAAAAAATTTGCATGTGATATAGTCATGATATTACTATGGTTACCTCCCCAATAGAAGATGTTGCTTCAAAACTTGTTAAATTAGTTCCTAGTATACCATTACTTTGGTCTGCTGTCATACTCGCACCGCTATTTATTCCGCTATCACCACCTTCAGTAAAAAAACCTGAAGTAATATAAAGTAAAAAATCTCTATTATCATCTTTTTGTCTAGGTCTTGCGTTTGCTAAAGCAACAGCATCTGCTTTAATATGCTTTCTTCTTATTTGTGGATGTTTTGGTTCAAACTCAGAACGATGAACAAAAGAACCATTCCACTCTGTTACCATTTCATTATAAGGAAAAGCCATACCTGATCTATCTGATATTGCTTTTGCATATTTACCTCTAGCGTATGCCATTAATACACCTTAAATGTTCTTGGTTTCATAGAAGCCCCTTGTCCTTTAATCAGGCCCCCACTGTTTTTTTTAACAATTTTTGGTTTTTTTCTAGTGCCTTTTTTACGTCTTACACTATCTTTAAGTTTATCTATTTCAGTTAATGGATTAAAACCCATTATCCCGCTTAAAGAAGTATGTACTTTAAATTTTTTCTCGTCTGACATTACGCACCTTGAGGATAGTAAGTTTGAGGAGTAATGAAAACAGAAGTTCTTTGTCCATCTTCAGTCAAAGCTCTATTTAACTCATCTTCATATAAAAGTTTATTTTGTTGCACCAACTGTGGTGCTCTTTTCATACTCAAGTAGTAGGCAAGACCAGCCACCATACATGGAATAAATCTAAAGACCACGTCAGCTTGATTAGTATAGTTGCCTGCATCTTGAATCCTTTTTAAATAATAATATTTTAAATGTGTGTAAGTAGTAGCATCAGGTGTTTGATATAATGTAATAGTAGGCACTGTTTGTCTATCTACATAATACTGACTAGGCTGACCTTGTGAACCTTTATTAGGTAAAGCTGCATACTCACTCCTTGAAATCTTCGTCAAGGATACTTCGTTCGTTGCAGTCGTTACTGCTGTTGTAGTGCTTATGTAAGCTTCTAAGATATCGTTTGCATCGGTTGGTGCGGTATAAGTCCTGGTACCCGCTGTCAGTGTTTGTTCTTGAAGATGAACCTTCCAAAGATGCACTCCTCGGTTTCCCCATTCGCTGAAAAGAATGTTTAAACTTCTTCTTGCCGATTTTAAATCGTACCCACTATTAGTGCGTACTCCACACCTTTCATAGGCCTCCTCTATAATATCGTCTATGTTTAAATCGAATGTTGTTGTTCCTGATGTTGCCATTAGTCACCCTAACCTTTAAATATTTTACTCGGATCTTTTACACCTTTGATAGCCATACCACCAAAACTTCTTTTAGTCATGCCTCCTGCCTTGTAGCCTTTTTGTTGTTGAGTATATTGTGAAGTTACTTTATTGTTTGCTTTAGGTGTAGTAGTTTTTTTTCTTGCGGTAAGTCCTCTTTGTTGATTTAAATATGCATTTAAAGATAAACCTGATTTAGCTAATTGTTCTTTAGTTACAGCCGCCAACATTTTTTTCCTATCTTTATCGTAAAAAACACCAGATCCAGGTTTACGACCTATTGCTTCATCAGCAGCTCTACCTTTTTTAACAGAATCTATTTTTTTCATATCTACTTTATTACCTTGTATAGCATTTCGTAAAATTTTAGGAATATCTTGTCCTTTTTTTATTTCTGTTTTTTTTGTAGAAGTACCTTTAAGGTTTTTTGCTCTTCTTGCGTTGTTTTGTGATCTTTCTACTGCTGTTTTAAATTGTGATTTTTTATTTGCAACAGGTTTTTTAGTTGTTTTATTTGTTTTACTTTTAAACACAGTTGCTTTAGGAGAACCTTCTGGACGTGCTCCTTTACCAGGTGCAGATACTGGTTTTTTACCACTTGCTAAAAACTTTTTAAATTTACTCATTGTTTCACCCGCCATTTTAAAATACTCCTTTAAATTTAGTTCCACGAATAGCTCTTCTACCACCCCTTGAATGATCTTCAACAAACTGACCGTCTTTAGCCATTACTTGAGGTTTTTGGTTTTCTTGATTTTTTTGATTATCTGGGTTTTTCATTGGTTCGTTTCCATAAGCAGTTGCATACTTGTTATAAGCTTGTCTATATGCTTGTGGGTCTTTTATTGCTTGATCTCCTTTAATCCTAGAAAACATTTCTTTTATTTTATCTTGACTAAAAATTTTACCTAAAAAAGCTCCTTGCGGTTTTTTCATTTTAGCTCCAGCAATTCTATCTGCTTTAGTTGGGTTAGGGTTTTTATCAATACCAGCTTTTACAGACAACATACCAAAGTCTGTGGAACCTTTTTCTGCTTTTGCAGAACCTCCAACAGCTTTGTTATCTATTTTTATTTTTTTTACTTTATATTTAGTAAGATCTTTAGTAGTACCTTTTTTTTTCAATCTTTTAAGGTAATCACCTTTTTTAAAATCATCTCCAAATTTTTCTTTACCTATCTTTACCGTCATTACAAAACTCCATTATAATATTTATCTGCCATACCGCCTTTAAAGGCTGTAAATGTTTTAACATTTGTTGGCTTACCACCAACACCTTGAGCTTTTGCTCTTTTTCTTTTCACTGCACTTCTTTTTTCGCCTTCTGTCATTCTTTGTGCTTTTGCAAGTGGTACACATTTAGGATACTTTCTTTTTGCATCTGCTTTTTGTTTACTTCTTCCACACTTAGAATAACTTCCATCTTTTTTCTTACTTCCTACATCAACCCACTTTTCAGAAAACCATTTCTTCAGTCCTGACATTAATCTAACAAATCTTTATAATAAGCTTGAGCAGAAGCGTTAGTAAAACTTTCATCACCGTCAATGTCTTGTTTTATATAAGAACCTGATCCTGTTGGCTCAGGCATACCGCCTCCAGCCAAACCTTGTGTTTCTTTTTTAGTTATACCTGATGCTTTTTTATCTTCAGGCATATTGTTTTTCTTTTTATTCATTGATTGATATTTTGCCATACCTGCCAAACCAAACATTGGTAATAACGCTCCTTTGCCTCTAATGTCATCTTTAAACATCATGGCTGCCCCCATATTTGCTTTTTTAATTTTCATGTTTCCACCTTTGCTGTATTTTTCAAATTTATCATCTGGTTTTTTTGTTTTTTTATAATTAGGTCCATAAGTCTGATAATGAGCCTCTCTTACTGTAGTTTGACCTGCCCTAGGTAAAAAATCTCTAGTAGGGTTTTTTCTATTTCTTTTTTTTAAGACTAGTTTTTTAAATTGTGCAAACTTATCTTTACCTTTGCTATCAAATCTTTTTGTAGGAATTTTTAAACCATATTTTTTACCTTCCATTTTTGTACTAATCGGAAGTTGATTTCTTCTTGCCGCAGCAACCTGTTCTGTGGTCATTGGTTTTTTCTTTTTTACTTTAGCTTTACTTACCCCTTTACCCCCACCTGGAACAAAACCAGTTTTACTCATTCTTTCTGCTAAGGGATCAATTCGTTTTACTTTTACTTCATCACCTTTATTATACTTTTTCATCATAGCTCCTTTATTAGCTTTTTTAGGTCCCCAATCTTTTCTTTTAACACCACTTGGGTCTTTGGCTTTGCCTGCACATATTTTTGAAGCATACGCATTTGCATAAGCTGAAGGATAAACCTTAAACTTTCTTTTTGCTGCTGCTTTACCTCTTGGACATAATTTAGTCATACTATATTTTAAACCTTTTTGTTAATTGTGTCTACACGACCTTTTTTTTAACTTTTTTAATTGCTTTACCTTTTCTTGCTTTTAAAAACTTTTTCTTTTGTGGAGGCTTAGTTATTTGTTGCCTCATACTTCCTCTATTCATCGCCATTTATTTTTTATCCATTTATAACCAGCATAAGTTGTTAATCCTAATACAATATAACATATACCATCAAACCATGATATGTTATGAACTGTTTCAACTAACTCTGGTGTTATATTATCCATTATCTTAATCTATACCTTGTTTGACCTTGTTCATTTTTGTAAGCTTCTTTATAATCATGTTTGTTATAACCTTTATCAAAAGAAACATGTACCCATCCTGAATGCGGTCCTTCTTTTTCATTATAAAATTCTAATATAAGTTGATCATACTCTAAATTAGTGTGTATCCAATCACTAAGTTCTAAATTACTAACTCCTAATACTTCTATGTCAGCTGCTTGACCTAAAACATGTTGTGATGTTTTACTACCACCTATTTTAGTATTTAATTCTTCACATCTAAAGCCAGAGCTTATAATCATAGGTTTCATAAAATGATTTCTTACAGGTTGTAAAACACCTTCACATAAACTTGTTAAATTTATAATATTTGTCATGCTTGGTGTATTATCTATACCATGCCTTGTAGCTGTTTGTGATTTTGTAAATTCACTTAAGCTAAAATTTTGCGATAATTTCATATTAATAAATTTTAGTTGGTTTAGTTCTACCTAATTTAGTTTTAACTTCTATTATACCACCGTTTTTTTGTTTGCTTATACTTTTTTGATGTTTTTTATATAAATTTCTAAACTCCTTAGAATAGTAAGGCATTTTTTGTATTACTAATCCATCAGATGATCCTTTAATACCATATTCAGGATACCCAATTATATTAGGCATTGTTTGTAACTTTAAATTATCACCTGATCCTTTAATACCTAATTCTGGTATGGCTATTATATTTAAAGCATTTGTTGTTACAGATTTTTTTTTGTTTTTAGTTTTTTTAGTTTTTTTAGTTTTATCGCTCATTTAACATCTCCATCTACGTCTTGCTTGACGTAACCTTGAATTAGGATCTTTAGCTGCTTTAGGAAACTTCTTCATTTGTCCTGCACTTCTTGCACAAAATGATTTTCTTCTGTTTGCAGCTTTACTTCCTTTTTTTACTTTACCAGTCACAGCAGTCTTGAGTTTGGAACCAGGGTTGTCTCTTCGGTATCTTTCGACACCAGCTTTAGTCATCCCTGCTCCAGACTCTGAAGACCTAAAATACTTCTTGTTTCTTGGTGGCATACCGCCCCTTTTGAAACTAAGAAGTTCTGCTGTGTATTTATCCATTGTCAGTAGCTGATGTAATCGGTGTTACAAAAACTGTAACAGAGGTTACATTACTAATAGTCAAGTGCATATCAGTTTTAAATAAAATACCGTCTAAAGGCATATCTACCTGATATTGATCAGCTGCACTTCCAGCAGGTGTTGCGATAACAAGTTTTTGTGTACCGCTTCCACCTCCATCTTTAAAAGTTAAACTTCCAGCTGACGCATGACCTACATAATAAATAGATAGCAATCTTGTTCTACCAGACTGAATAGATCCAGTACTAGTTAAAGTTAATGCACCTATATCTGAGTTCATAATTTTCTCCTATTAACTAGCTACGTCGTAACCAAGTATTGTGATAACTAATTTACCTGCATCATAAGTTCCTGCTGTAGCAGTTCCACATGTAAGATACAAATATTGGTCAGCAGCAATTGTGTTACCAACTGTTCTTGAACCAAGAGTAGCATCACCACCATTAATAATTAAAGTTTCTGTTAAATCACTAATAGGTGTGTCTTCTACACCAGTTCCTTCAGTTGCTGAGTGTAAATCAATATCAGGGTCTCCAGTAGTAGGTGCTTCAAAACATTCCATAGTTACACCAAAAACTACACCTTGGTTTGCTGTTGTTACTCTTCCGATGTAAGCAACTCCTGCACCATCAGCACCAATAATATCTCCAGCTGTACCACCACAATTTAAACCAGTAAGGTCAATCATAATTGTTGTTTTAACTATATTAACACCAGTAGTTGTATCACTTTTAAATCTTTCTACTTGTGTAACATAAACTCCTGCTGTGCCTTCAATACCAGCACCTGCAACAGCTTCATTTGCCATTTTGTTTCCACTGGTAATTGTTATTGCACCAGTAGTTGCATTTTTAGATACAGTCTCAAATCCGTTTTCGGAACGGACTGGTCCTGAAAAAGTTGTATTCGCCATCTTTATCTCCTAGTTCAGTGATATAGTCCTCTAGGGTTGTCTGCCAAGCCAGTCTATATCAATTTATATTTCTTGGTAATTATATTATACATAAAAAAAGGGGACTATGTAAGTCCCCTTTTAACACCTTTATAGGGAGGGTGTGTTACGCTGCTCCAGGTGAGCCAAAGATTCCTCTTGGATCAGAGAACCCAAATGAATATCTTTCTCTAGCCTTAAATCTTACATTACCAGTATCAAAGTCACCTTCGATAGCTGTCTTGATTGGGCTTCTTACGAATTGTTTTAATCCGTTAGGAGCATCAGTCATAATGAAGAAAGCATCTGTATCAGTTAAATAATGATTAATTCTATAACCTTGTGGGATCATACCCATTGAAGCCATAGCATTAATGTCATTATCAGCTGTGCCAACTCTCTGCGGAGTTTTCAAAATTCTCTCAGCAGTAAATTGTAATTCTTTTGGAATTATCAACTTAACACCTTGTAGAGATATTTTTAAACCTCTTTCATCCACCATTGCAGAAATATCAATTAATGACTGCTCTAATGATGTTTCAGATAAATCAGCAGCTGTTGCTAATTCATTTGCTAATGTACCACCACTTACTAACGGGTGTGATCTTGAACAAAGTTCAACACCATCGCCACCAGTAAATGATGCATTAAAAGCATTGTTAAGAACATTTGCAGCTTTTACTTGCTTTGTATTTGCCATTGATCTTGCCAAAGCTCTTGTATATCTTGCAGCTAATCTGTCGTACAAGTTATCTTCAATAGCTTCTTCAGTTACAGCAAACGCCATTGCAATTGTCTCGTGTGTGTATCTAGCTGTGAATGATTCATTTGCGTCATCAAACTGTACAGCTCCACCCTCTGATTTAACAGGGGCTGATCCAAAACCACTTAACATCACTTCTTCTTCAAAAGCTCTGTCTGAAGCTTCTGTAGAAAAAATTTCTGCATGTTCGTTTTCATATCTGTTATATTCCAAGCCGAATAAAGCATTCAGACCTGGTTCTAACTCTTTTACTAATTGTTGTCTAGATATAGCCATGCTTTATACTCCTGTTGTTGAAACTGTACCTTGGACAATAGATCCATTAGGTGCATTAAAGTGATTATTAATACGTACGATCAACGGAATACCTGCTGCTGTAAAGTCAGAGTTTTCAGCATCTTCTTGAATCCCTACAATACGTAGAGGAAAAGATGCTGTATCAGCTGCTGTACTTAAATCTGCGACAGCAGTAGAAATACCAGTAGTGTTATTACCACTATTTCCATTTGCAAATTGCACATTTAAAAATATTGCTGCTCTTATTTCAGCTTCAGTATCAAAACTTCCGCCACCAGCATCAGCTGCTATTACAAACAGTTGATTTGGATCGTCATATACGAAAGCCTTTACTGGATGATTTGTATCAGCTCCAGATCCAGGCCAGTTATTTGAGAAAATTACTTCTCCAGTAGTACTAGAAACATACTCGCAGCCATAGAAAACACCTAGAATAGAAACCGTTCCACCAGCCGCAGCCTGTAAGTCGTCAATGACTCCAGCAGCGGTAGGTATTACAGGCATCCCTTGGTAAATTCTATTGGTGTTTCCTGCGGCTATTCTGTATTCAGTAGTACCAGTAGTGTTATAACTTGAACCTAACTTTGATAAAGGTCTCAAGCCAAACGATACATTAGTATTAGCCATATTTTATTTCCTTATAAAATAATTATTAAAATTAACTCCCTTTACGAGAGCCACCAAAACTTACCCTAGATTGTCTGTCAATATTGACAGGCATCTCGGGACGTTGTTCCCTAAGAATATCGTTATCAACGGCTTTTACTTGATCAGAAGTAACATCTTGAAAGTACTTCTTGCGTTGCTCGATGATTTCTTCAGGTATCCTTGCCAACACAAGGCCACCAACCCCGATTAACCCCTGATACTGGCCTTCTCGAACCACTGGATAGTCATGATCGCCAAGTTGGTTTTTTACTTCTTCAGCTCTTACGAACTCCCAACCTTCTCTCAACTTTTTAGATACATTACCTGTATCCATAAAACCGACACTTTCGGTTCTTATCCAACGATGCTTATAGCCCTGTGGTGCAGGAGGTGCATCCAAACTTGATGGTGGAGTCCAAGGTTTGTTTCTCAAATCTTTTGTTTCACTTGAACTGCGTGAGGTTCTTGTTTTATTATTATTCATATTTTTACTCCTTCACGTATCTAGCGTATTCTTCTAATGGCACCCCTAATTTTTTAGCAATCGCTACTTGTGATCGGGTGAGAGTCACTTTTCTGCGTCCTTCCTGCTTACGCCCCGCTGAGGCAACAGTTTGAACGGGTTTCTTTTCTACTGAAAATTTATGAGGAAAATACTCACTTAATTTTCTGTCTATCTCATTGTAATACTCATCGGACTCTGAGTCAAACCCCTGACTCACTAATTCTTCATGAATTCCGTATGCAGCATTAGTCATAGGTTTATCTTTACCAAACCATTCATTTTTTCTGGCCCATCCTTCAGCTCTTTGGCTTGGTTGTTGTCTAGGTCTTTGTGCCGCAACAGGTTCCTGTACTACTTGTTTTTGTTGTTCTTTTTGTTGTTCTTTTTGAGCTGTTTGAATTCTAGCTTTTTCTTTTTCCACAGCTAATTGAGTAAGTTTGTCATTTGCTTCCATAATTTTATCAGTATCGTTCTCTTCAATAGCTGATTTTAAACTATTCTTTACTTGCTCTCTTTGACTATCTACTCTTGCTTCATATTCTTTCAAATAATTATCATCAGAAGTTACAAATTTTTGTTCTGCATCTGTATACTTTTTTTGTAACCCTTTTGCATAATCTAAAGCTGCTTTTTCTCTTCTTTCAGCTTCTCTCATTTTTCTAGTTAAGCCATCTATTCTTTTTTGAACTTTACCTGACATTTCTTGAAGGTTGTCAGTATTTTCTTGTTTTTCTTCTGGCTCCTCTTTTACTACTTCTGCTTTAGTGTCAGATTTAATAGGGTCTGAATATCCTAAATCTACTTCCTCTAAAACAGGTTTTGTTTCTTCTTGTTTCTCATCAGAAACTTCTATACTTTTTTCTTCTACGTTATCAATATCTAGTTCTACTTGTTCACTTGGCATGTCCACTCCTTAAAATAATGCTAATATGTCTTCGGGTTTTTTAATAGTTCCAATTATCTCATCGTCATTTAAAATTCTATGCTCACCAAATTTAGTTTTAAATCTTGCACCTGCATATCTTCCATAAATAACAAATTGTCCTTCTTTACACCAAGGACCTTCTGGAAATTTTATTTTATCCTTATAACACTGCTCACCCATCTTTACTACAAGACCAACAACAGTTGTCATTTGTATATTTTCTTGTGTTTTATCAGATAAGTAAATACCACCTTCTGTCTTTTTATTACCAGAATAAGGTCTTACTAATAATCTGTATCCAACAGGGTTAGGTATAATTTTAAGGTATTCTTCAGTTTGTTTTGTACCTTTTGGTACGAGAGGTTTGTCTTCTTTTTCTAAATAGCGTTTAGGTTTAATTAAATTCATCTAAGTCGTTCTCCTTTTTTAGCAGGTCGTTAAGATCCTGAAGCAATGCTTCATAAGCACCGATTTTTCCTTTAGCATACTGTAACTTTTCTAGTGTGTCTATACTATAACATACATCTTCTTTAACATGCTCAAGTTTTTTTTTAATAATACGTCTAAATTGTTGTACGGAATCAATGTCAATCATATAATTTTCAACTGAAAATCTTTTTCTTTTAAAACTACCATCGCTTTTGTTTCAATCCAAACTCTAGCACCACAAGATAAAGGTTTGTCAGGACTATAAACAACTTTTGAATCCCCTCTAATAACAACCTCTTCTGCATAATGATTATTTTTTGCAGTTTTTACTGTTATTACAGGATCATCTGTTTTGTTTTTTAAATTAGCTTTTATTTTATGTTGGTTTATATGTATACGTTTTATCATTTTTTCATACTATCCCTTGCTATACCTTTTGACTTCTCAAAAGATCTCATTGCCCCAAGTCCTAAAAGTGACATTACTAAAGTAATCAACCCTTCTACTTCAAGCTGTGGCGGCATTAACTCTGGATTAAACATTACGGCAATCCAAGTTAAAATAGGCCCCACAAAAAACTGCCATAGTAGCCCCAAACAACAGACCCACATTATTGCGGGACGGGCTCCGCTAACAAATATACTAGGATGTTTAGCTTGTTCTTTATTAATATCTATTTGACCTTTGGCTAACTCATTCGCATGTTTCTCAGCCATGGTAGCTATCTGATGAGCCAACTTGTTTTTTTGATCTTTGTCTTCAATAAACTTTCCAATTAGTTTGGTCGCAGGACCAATTAAAGCTGCTAGTGCCATTATACTTTCTCCCTTTTAAAAATTAATTTTCTTTTGCCTCGTCTTATTTCTTTAAAACCTACTTTTTCTAAAATCCAAGTAATAGAACTCATATTAAATGTTTCATGATCATCAATAATTATTAAACTTTCCTCTTCCATATTTCTTATAAAAAAACTTACTTGTTGCGACACTGCTAAAGTAGTATGCGGACCATCTAAATGAACCACAGAGTATTTATCATGTATATGCGTTTTACCATTTATACTTAAAGGGTAACCATCTTTCATTGTCTTAAAAAAATACGTATCTGGAAACTCAAAAAAAGCAAACTGTGTGTACTTACATAAGTCTACTAAAGTTTCAACTTTCATATAATCAGTATAGTCTGCTGTAGCAGGAACACCGTCATCGTAATGCTGATAGTTTAAATTACCATAAGGGTCAACAGCAACATGTCTATAATAAACTGCTCCTTTAGATATCATAGCATCCATTATAGTTTTAGAACCAAGCCCTCTTCTCAATCCTATTTCGCAAGTTAGAACTATATCGTTCAGTTTTAACTTTTGTATTTCTTCTGTTATAAATTCGTATTCTAAAGAATCGCCAGAAATCATTTAACACCAGTAAATTTTTTACCTTTCACTTGCAGGGGTTTTATTCCCTGTATGTCACTACCTTGTACACCATTTTCACGATGAGGGCAACCTAAATCTGATAAGGCTCCAATTTTTAAACCTTGTGGTAAAGGTCCCTTTTTTGGTGGGGCTCCTCTTGCTTTAGCTATTCTTTTTGATAAAGCCAAAGATACATCTTTTGTGCTCACATAAGTTGGGGCTATATCTATAACAGGTATCGCGTCTTTTTTCTTTTTGGTAATTTTTACAGCTTCTTTAGGTTTGTATTGTTTTAATTTACCCTCAACCATTCGTATAGTAGGAAATAACTTACCATCTGCTCCCATTGTTCTAACAGTTTGATTGTTTTTAGTAGGAGTTTTAGGGTTCATTGCTCTGTTAACATAAGGGTATTTTTTACTTTTAATAATCTTATCTACAACTTTATTAGCTACTGTAGGGTTTAAAGGTTTTTTTACACGTTTACCCGTCATTACGTTCTCTTCTGTTCTTAACAATATCTGCTGCTACTTTAGTAGCTGCAATTTGAGATTTATTGTCCGCAACACGTATTCTTTCTTTAGCTGCCGCTTCTGCATCCTCTCTTTTCATCTTCTCAAGGTCAATTTTCTCATCAAACTCGTTTACCTTACGCACTTCTTCTTGTTGGAACTCCATATTCTTTCTTTGTAAGTCCATTGCCTTCAAATCAAGCTCTCTTTGCTTTAATTTAACTAACTCATCTCCGTTATCTTGCAATTCTTCAGCTTTTTGTAACTCTTGAGTCAATTCAGCAGTACGTAATGCCACCATACTATCAAATTCTACCTGAAATAGCTCTGGGTTCTGATCTTTTAACTGCATTAAGTCTGGTCTTTGCGTGCTTATGATCGCTAAAGCCTGTGCTCTTGCTTTCATAGACAAATGTTCTGCAATATGAGCCTGCAATAACGCATTTACCATTGGATTTACCTGTACCATACGTGTTTGTGTAAACGCTGTATGTGAAATAATATGTGCATCATGGTTTTGTGTCGTAAAAGCTCTAGGAACTTGCATACGAAGAGACTCTGCATTCTCCAACGCAGGATCTTTTGGTATTTTTGGAGGCTCTGGTTTCAAAATCTGATCAATTTGTTTTGTTCCCATCGCTTCATATACTCTTCTTAACGCTTCTCGCATATCATGAAGCTGTGGAGCAGTTTGTGCTACTTTTAACTGCTCCATAGCAAGTGTGACCCGTTGAGAAACAGAGAATATATTAGGGTCAGCATAAGGAATTACATCAATATCTTCACTAAAGTCTGCTGCTTTGACAAACTGGTTACCACCATATGTAGCATACGGATAAATCGGTGGTAAGTATTCACTAAAGATCTCATGTAATAATTTGAATTCTTGTTTCATTGCATAGTAACAACGTTTATGAATAGCACTCATGACCCGTGAGCCTTGTTCCAATAATGCTAAGGTTGTTCCTACTGCTCTGTTTTGTGTATCATTACCCACTTTCATATCTGCAATCGAAGCAAAACGCTGACCTGCTTGAACAACAAAACCTAGTAAGTTCATTAAGGTAGGGCTCGGATCTTTGAAAGGAAGTAGTTGAAATTGATCCTTGATGTTTCCACCAGGAGCATCTACATCTCTGAACTCACCAGGCTGAAAGGGCTGATCATCATCCCTGATTCTGATACCACGGCTCTTGAAACCCGCTGGTAAATTACTTAATGTACCTGCATCTAATAATTGTCTTAATGCAGCTGTTGCAGTTTTAGATAATCCACCAATCATGTGTATTAAACCAAAACCATAAAACCCTAGACCTGGTAAAAATTTAAAATGTACAAAATATTCTTTACGTTTGAACATCTCATCATCAGGTCTGTAGTTTCTATAGATACTCAAAATCCTACTTGAACCTTCATCAATGGTAACAATGTAAGGGATCTTAATTTTCTTTTCTTCTTCTTGTTCAGTATATTCGTCTAAGTCTAAATCAACATGCATTTCTAAAATACTATATTGATAGTCATCTCCTAATGATGTTTTAGATACACCTTCTATTTCATTATACTTATCTTGTACATCACTTTCTTCATCGGTATCTAATAAATCAACATCACGATAAAAACCTGACTTTTGTTTTTTTAAGACATCGTTTTCACTCATCTTCACAAGATGTGTAATTCTTTCACACTCATATAAGTTAGTAACATAATAAGGTACAACTAAATCTTCAGCCGCAACAAATTTACTAACCGCTCTTTTCATTGTGTCATCATAGTAAATCTTTTTAAATGCAGAACCAGCTAAAGGTAAATAAAATAATAATTGATCGAAATCAGGAGTGTACTCCTCCATTTGATTTAAAATCATGTAGTTCATAAACTCTTTTACACGATTAGCTTGCATGGTTCTTTGTATATTCTTCTCGCCAACTACCATGGTTTTTACAGGACCTTCAGCGGGAAGAAGCTCTTTATAGGCTTGTGCCTGAAATTGTGTGACAGCTTCTGCAAGTAACGGATGCGTTACACTAGATGCTCCTTTAAAAGGCTGCCCTTCATCTTTGTATTTAAAACCTAATAAATCTAAACCGTTGATGTAAGACTTTTCCCAATCGCTTCTAGACTCTTTATCTCTTTTGTAATCGGATATTAAATCTTTAGCTAAATGACTTAGATCTCTATCATCCATAGACTCTGCAATGTTCTCAAAAAAATCTTCCTCTTCCTCTTCTTCCTGCTGCATCTCCATGCCCTCTTCAACAGGCTCTTCGACCATTACATCTACAGGTTGTTCTTGATTCTCTTGTACATCTACAACGTCACCGTCTTTATCTGTAACCTCAATATTTTCTTCTATCATGTTATTCTCGTTTTTTTAGTTCTACCAAATTTAGTTTTTACTGTAACAAATTGTCCATTCTTTGCTTGAGTCATTTGACTTATTGATTGTACAGGTAAAGCATATTGTTGTCTAACTCTAAAATCTGCTTTTCTCTTATCCACCGCTAAACGATCTAATAAATCATAAGGTTGTTCTACTGGAGCAGCGTTACTTTGTGGATTGATCATAGCCATCGGGTCTCCGCCTCCTGGTAGTAATTTAGACAATGCTTCTGTTTTCATTTTTTGTCTATACATTTCTCTCATTGGATTATCAGCCTTAGCTAATTCGTTTGTAGTATCTTTTAAAGACTTAGGTTCTTTTTGAACAACACTTGGTACTGCGGATTTTTTTACATCAGTATTTACTAAAGTCTTATCCTTTACTTTATCTCTACCTGCTCGTAAAGCATCTCTATAATTTTTAGTTACAGGTTTTTCTTTTGCCAGTAACTCTCCTTTCTTTAATTGTTCTTGAAATATAGCTCTGGTGTATTCGTCCATTCTGTTCTCCTAGTAGTATTTATACTCTTTAGGTGGTAAATCTTCATTGTCCACATGATCAGAGTATAACTCAATAAAGTGTCCCTGTCTGTACCTTAACACAGCTTGTGTGGTTGAATCAACA
>Ga0222719_10000291_pt1 | contig 50857 bp, 38 predicted proteins | sample C33_34DmetaG_FD_165039 | JGI IMG/M metagenome (GOLD analysis project Ga0222719, IMG submission 165039) | Estuarine water microbial communities from San Francisco Bay, California, United States - C33_34D | ecosystem: Environmental > Aquatic > Marine > Unclassified | place: USA: California...
AATTCGCATTTCCAACACTTTGCGTAGTTCTTTGCGTAATTAACAGAAAGTTTTTTCTTTCCTTTTGTGTCCTCGCAGAAAGGACAAGAATATAAGTACTCGTCCCGCTGCTTGCGATAGGATCCAAGAATGTTGTTGATGATTTTGATTTTTTCGTTCATATTGTGCCTCGTTATTTATAACATAACACAGCACAAATGATTTGTCAAGAAAAAATCTAAATTACATTTTCTTAATTAATCTTTCTAATTTTTTCAACATTTGGTCTTGACCTGCTGTTTCTGTGCCTTCGTACATAAAACCGATTTCTTCAAGAGCCTTTTCTTTTTCTCCATTAGAAACGAACTTTTTAAGGTCACCGAAGTCAAGGATCATACCTAAGTCGCCGCCTTTTTCAAATTTCGTAATCATTTTAAGAGCTTCGTCTTTTCCCTCTCCGAGAGTTGCTTGAAGTTCTTCTTTGATAATTTGTCGTAATTTAGCAGTTGTAAGTTTCATTTTTTTATCTCCTCAAAATGAATTATGTTATAAATAGTAATAACACAGCATAAATGATTTGTCAAGAAAATTAGTAAGTCTATGGTCTGAATCTATAACTAAGGTCTGGACCAGAAATATGAAATTTTTTTAAATATTCTTTATATGCTGCGTCAAAAATTTCTTTTGTTAGTCCTCTTTTCACCCAATAGTCTCTTGGATCAGAATATCTGTCCCACATTTCTTCCTTAGTAAATTCATCTGGCTCTTCGGACCAAATCCACGCTTTTATTAACTCATCAATAATTTCACGTTGAGGGCTAAAAACTCTTTCGTCTGCTTCGGGATCAATCTCTGGGGCGTATCCTAATTCTTTAGCCATTCTAATATTTTCAATATCACCAGATTGTGCTAAGGTTTTTAATTTTTGATAGCCGGGATCTAAAGGGCTTTGTGTCATCCATTGATCTGGATCAACAGCATAGGCTTCTTTAAGAACATCCTTAAGTTCTTCTTTGATAATTTGTCGTAATTTAGCAGTTGTGAGTTTCATTTTTTATTTCCTCAATACAAACTAAATAGTACCTTTATACTTCTTTAAACCTGCTAAAGCAACAACAACAGCATCTGCCTTATCATCCGTGCCCGGTTTTGGATTGCCGTGATTTGTTAATTCATATTTAAAATCTTTTGGATACTTTGCGGAGACCCAATCAATAATTAATTTCTTTGTATTGGATCCTCGGGGGATCTTTATTTCATTGAGAGAACGGCAAACTCGTGCTGGGAGGAGAGTTGAGTCTTCATCGAAGATCTTTCGTGTCGCAAGGCAACACATTCCGTTGAACCGTTGAAGTTTCGCCATTGTATTAGCAGAGGTCTTTCCTCCGGCAAATGCCGAGAAAGGCTCTTCGATAAAAACAGCCAAAGGATTCAATTTCTCAATTTCAATAATCTTTCGCAAAGTATTCTCGAAAGCAATTGCTTTATCTTCAAGAGAAAGATCTTTGTTTTTGAAGGTCAGTGTATCAGCGAATAAAAGTTTTTCGTTTTCGGCAATCGCTGCAATGCCGATACAAGAGGTACTTACATCAATACCAAGAATACATTTTTTAGACATAATATATTATAACATACTTTTTGTTAAATGTCAAGGTTTAATTTGAAAGTATAATTGTTTTTTATTGTTTTCTTGATTGGAACGGCAACTTTAGCTACGCCAATAAGGTTCTTATTTTCATCGTATATGCCAACCTTGGAGATATATGTAATTTTTTGAAAATCTGGGTCGACATCCGTGAAAGCAGAATCAACGTTGTTATGTAGTGGCACGGGGCGCTCGCCATAAACCGAGGATCCAGTTGAAGCGTTCTTGTAGTTTGGTTCATTATATTTAAGATAAGTCGGATTATTTGAATAATTTAAATGGCCTTGCTTTGCATGAGCGAACATTGTTAATGTTTGTGTGTGAGTTGTTCCTTGATAATCAATTGTGAAAGAAGCAGAGGGATAATGAATGCTTCCTGTGACTGTTCCTTCGTTAGTACCGGTTCCAAAGTAGATCCATTTTGAATTGTCAGGAATGCCTGTTTTATAATCAATTTGATCTCCGTTTAAATCCCACGAGCCTGTCAAGATAATGAAGCCCTCATTGTATAATACAGTTCCAGCAACTCTTCCTTCACCGTTTGCATCTGTTGAACTTGAAACCTGAATTAAATCGCCATTAAAATTCTTGTCAACTAGCTCCGCTACAAGAGAGCCAGATATATAATATTTTAAAGATACCGATCCTTTTTTGATCGATGAACCATAAAAAATTGAAGGAATATTTATTAAATTTACACTATCACTATCTTTGTCTCCGAAAGAGGCCGAATACGCATATCTTGGAGAGAGGTACGTATAATGATTCATTGTATTCTTTAGAGGAAATAAGTAAGTTCTTGATGAACCTGTGACACCAGTAGAATCATAATAATGTCTTGAAATCGATGAGGATAAACGATAGCTCGAGGTGATCACGGTTCCGTAATTTGCAATATTGTATGATCCGGTGTTATACGATTTGAAAATATTCTTTAATCCATCTTTATATAGAAAGGGATAGATATAAGTCGAGGGCCTATCAATATTATATTCATATAGCGATAGAAAACCATCTGGTACTCCAAAAATGTTGTCAGTCAGAGCACCAGATTGATTTGGAACATTATTAATATAAACAGAACTACTAACGATATAGAAAGAATATTCTGGATATGCTTCTATTGTATTTGTAAATAAGTCATCTTCTGTAAATTTATAAAATGACATAGCATACTAATAATCTAATCTTGTTCGAATTGTGAATTCATTTGATGGAGTTTTCTTAAGAGGTTCGCTTAGTTTACCAACAGCAAGAAGTTCATTGTTCTCGGAATAAAGACCAACGGTTGTGATATATGACACAGGCTCATCGGTTGAGATCTCTTTGACTCTGATCTGTGAAGAGCTGAGGTAAGTTGGATTTCCTGAATAATTGAACTCATTGTGATTTACTCGGCAGAAGTAAATTGTTGAATTAAGCTCAACAGTATTGTTGAACTGAAGATTGTACATTCTATTTCTTAAGTTATCAGCAGAGCCTGTAATAAGCGAGCCAGACATTACGGCTGAAATCGATTCTTCTGTGCTTGAGGGCCCAGACATAGAAACAGATGTAAATGTGTTACTGAGAAGACCGCCGCCTGAATCATCCGAGGATAGGAATAATGATGAAGACAAAACTGCGACACCTGCTTGATAATATATCAAACCACAGGGTGGTCTATTTGTTGTTGCCGGGTCGTTTGCTAAAATAGCGCCATGTGTGCTAGCAGTAACATATAGAACACCATATTCTCCAAGAGGAGAGTTAACAAGATAACCATCAGAGCCACTGTAATCAGTTACCAAGACGCGATCATTAAAAACTGTACCGTCTTGGGCATAAGTTGGAGTTACGCCTAGCTCTAGAGAGAATGTGCCTTTTTTAATTTCATCTTTATAAAGAAGACGAGAAAAGTTAACAAATAAACATTCTTTTAATTTGTCTCCTCCGGCTAATATATTTCCATCTTCATCGAATTTCAACACCGAGCCTGTGATATCATAGCCAACTAGCATTTGAGCCATTTGATTATAAATATTAATCTTTTTTGAATTTTGTTCATTAGCAGTGCCAGATAATTCGCTATCAGAAGAATAACCAGCAGCAATATCAAAAATATGATTCGCAGAAGAGCTTAGATAAGGATAATCATATACAGACTGGAACATGCCGTGAGAATAATTTTTAATATTCTCGTCAGAATAGGTTCCGGATACAATCGTTCCAGTTAGTGGAATTGCTTCGTGCAATAGAGTTCGTGTTGATACTCTGTCATTTGGGGTTATTTGTTTAAAAGAACTTGCCATTTTCTAATCCTATAGTTTTACAAATCGTACAGGAATATCAACGCTGTATCCTGTGGTCATTCCGGTTACTTTGACAATTGTGTCAATAAGTTTTACAGTTGAGGAACTGCCGGCTGCGTTATTCATCGTGGTTGTGGATCCAAGTTGGGTGAATAGATAAGTGCTTGTATTTAATTCTAGAGAAGAGCCGACTGAAAATCTGAAGAATGTTCCTCTTGGACCTAAGATTGTTTCTGTATTTGTGTCCTCGGTAACTGTGTTGTTCTGCACGTATTGTTGATCCGTACCGAGAGAGAATGTATAATATGCGATATTATCATCGTCAATATAGTCAGGCACTGCGCGGTTAGCGCCGTCAAAACTTACAATAGATCCTAGACGGTTGTCGATTTGAATCATGTATTCGGTCTCAACAAGGTCTGGATCTAGGGCCTTTTTGGCTGACACTTGAGTTGTATCAAGTCCTTGGTCGACTCTAATAAAGTTTTGTGCTTGAGCACCGGCACCCAAAGACTCGCCGAAAATAACACCAGCGACAACTTTACCTTCTGATGTTGTTCCAATTGAAGTAGCGGGACTGGTTGTAGAAGTATTATCTTCTGTGTTTCTGTCGACTGCAACAACAAATGCACCATCAGTATGCAAAGAGGTGCCGGGAAACGATTGGTTTAGTTTAAGAACGGGCAAGAACAAAAGATTCTGATTTTCAAAAGTCAGAAGCTTATTTTTCATCGATGCTGCGTTGTCAGTGAATGCTTCGAACACAGGAGTTTGCAGAATCTCAAGATCGTAGTAAGAGCTACCGCTTGGATGATTCTTGTTATACAAACTATAGTCGATTTCGTCATCTGACAATGCAAACTTGGTTACATTGAAAGATCCGTCGCCTTTAGCGAGCAATTGTCTGCCCAAATCAGTAAGTACAACATCAAGAATGATATCGCCACTGTTATCTAAAAATCCCATATTTAATCCTCAAATTGTTATAGTAATTAGTTCTAATCAAAATTCTCTTCCGAATTAACCGTTTTAATATTAAAAGTAACATTAAAATCGATTTTTTTTCCGGTGGTAGTGCTGGTGCACCTAATTTTAAAAGTATTTCCCCATATTTGATTGTCTGCATCACCTAATCTAATATTATTTAGTTTACTCTTAGCAGAAGTTTGATTAAACAAAGAAGGTTGATTATTATCAAATACTATTTGATTTAGTGCCGGTCGAACTTGAAGCAAAGAATTAAATTTTTTATTGTTGTCAAAAAGCTTTGGTTTTGGAAAATCATAAATTTCAACATTAATCTTTGAATCATCTGCATCTTGCACTAGCGATACCTTATATACGCTGCTTGGATTGCTAACATGTCCGTGTATATTCACCGATCTTATCATATAATAATAGTCTGTGTTTGATAAAATATAATCGTTTATAGAAACATCAGAAGAAGTTTTTTTGCTATCTGAAAAGAATTGCTTTGCATTTGCTATTTTGAATCCAACAAAATCTTGATAATCCTTTGGTGGCATACTAAGTCTGTAAATCTCGTAATAGACTGGATTACCACCGCTATTGAAATAACTCTTCTGATTATTCCCATTATAATTATTAGCAACAAGGCCCATAAGACGCTCTTGTATTCTGTCAGCATCAGATATTACAACAAAACCATCCAAATCATCTCCAACATTGTCTCCTAATGTAATCTTAATATTATTGTCAGAACTCATCTTTGTACTGAAAGAAACCTGTGGCTTAAGCGGTGGATTCTGTATTGACGCTAATGAGAACTCAATCAAAGGGATCTCGACAACTTGAGCACTTGGAGTATTAACAACATCAAGTGTCACAGTATATTCACCGTCGTTGTCAAGAAATTCAGGATTTATATATTGGTAACTATTTCCAATAACTAATGTATACGCCACAAGCCTATAAGCGTATGGAGTTCCGTATTTAACTTGCGTATCATAATAATCAACCGCTTCTTGTTTATTCAAAAACCAGAGTGTCTGTGTCGGGACACCAAGAAAATTATTGATATACTTTTCGACTTTGTAAAAAAGAACTTGTTTAGAGCATTCTTCATTCTTAAAAACTTTTTCAATTGTTCTCAAATGTTTTTTAACTTTATTTCTGAATATCCCGCTCAAGGTTAATTTCTGAAACTTGCCTTCAATATTTCCAATTGGACGATAAGATGCTCCGATAAGTTTGGTTTGATTTAAATTTGACAAATTATAATTTGTATCATTTAGCCATGTAGAAAATGGAAAAATCCTTGTCGTAACATTCTCACGTACAGTTGCTGAATCGCCGGTAAAAAGCAAATCAAATTTTGTTGATGTTGCTGGTTGTGAATTCACATAAAAATCCATCAAATCGTAAACCATACCTGTTGAGTTTATGAAGTCTGTCAAATTGTCATTACCATGTGTCTCAAATCTAAAATTAAAATAAAACGGATATTTTTGAACCTCGCTCATAACAGAATCAATATTGTTTAGGATGCAATTTTTAAATGTCTGTAATGATTCATCACTTGTCTCTACTTGTTGTGTTGATCCAATTGTTTTGAAAAAATCTTTATTTGGGGCATTGAAGTTGTATATTTTTGAGACATCAGTTTGATTTTTCTCAACATAATAATTGCCTATCAACTTTTCATCTATATCTGCTATGAAGTCCTCGTATCCTTGGGCATAATAATTATAGCTTGATGCATACGAAATTGTGAAATCTGCATTGTTATTTGTTTGTGTTCTCTGTTGTGTCTGAATACTCGTTAAATGATTAAGATAATTCTGGTTAAGAGATAACTCTATCTCCGATCTAAACGCAGCGAATGATCCAAAAGCCGAAGGTATTGCGGTGATCTTTATCTTTTCGTTTAAAGTGAGATTGGCTTGATTCTGATCAAACTCCGAGGACATAAATTTAACATTTATTTTTTTCTCTCTCAATTGATTATTAAAAGTTGTTGTAAGATTGGCAGTATTTTCAACAGCGATTGTCGGATTTGTATTTGCCTGTATTCTATCAAAGTAGTTCGTATCTTTAACAATAATTTTAGTAAATGTAGACACTAGTATGAGCCTCCACTGGGCGTTCCGGGGCGACCAGTTGTAATTGTTTGATTTCCATCTTGGATCTGTGATGTAACATTTGCGGCAACTTGTCGTTGATTTGTAAATAATCCATTTTGCTTTTCTGATTGCTTTACAATATTCGAAGTACAAAAATCATAAACAACATTAGAATTGTTATTATAATTATAGAACAGTGGACTAATAATTGTTTGTTGATTTGTTGGAACAAAATTTGTGTCATTGTTGAAAACCATAAATGAATCAAATATTGGAAGATCTATTTCATCTGGTATATCAACAAATAACGATTCGTTTACATAATTAATAGCTCTCATAATAAAAGACGGAGTTTGAATCGAGCTCAGCGAGTCAGTATCTACCTCTTTCCATATGGGTGCTGTGATGATTGGGTTGCCATTTTCATCTTCCATAAATCCATGTAGATATTCTAATTTCTGTATGTTGAAGTGAGTAATTAGCATTTCATTTTCTGTTTCTTCCGAAATCAGAACGTCCGATTGTGAAGATAAAAGATTAGACTTAGATGAATTATTCCTAGAAGAGACAAGCGCCTTTAATTGAAGTGGCATATCTTGTAAAGCCATGTCTGTATCAATGTTATCGTCGCTAATAATATTATCAATAATATTATTCTTTGATTCCATATCAAACTTATTTCTTGTTTTTTTCTTTTTTCTTTTTAATATTGCAGATTTTATTTTCTCATCTGTTCGGAACTTTTCTTTTCTGTCGAGCTCTTGAAGTTGAAACTTTTCAGTTGTTGAGTTGATTTTAGTTTGTTCTCCAAGATAATCGGTAGCATCATAATTTAATTTTCTCCTTAAATCAAATTGTTTGATTGTCGGAGGCTTCATGAATTTTATTTGTTTAGATAATTCTCTGCTCTTTTCGGGTCTTTTGCCGCCTCGAACATTTGTTTTGTTTTTAAGTAATCTGTTGGATCTTTTCTTAAACTTTCTTTTATATTTTGTTTTGTCTTTTCTTTTGCTAATGTCTTTTATTTTATCATTCAATTTTTTACTATTAGTTCGACTTGGAGCAGAGAGATCCACTTTGCTTCCCTTATCTGACATGGCAATTGGAGTTAAATACTTTGGTGCTTTCTTGTCGATATTTGTAAAAGAATCGAGGTTTTTCTTTTTAAAATTCTTTTTCTCGGTTTGATTTAGTGTTGGGTTATTAACAAAAAATCTTTTCTTTTCATCTTCAACTCTTGATTGAAATCCGGACAATGGTATTCTTTCTTGCGTAAAGACAGGTTTTTGTTCTACAGCGTTGGTGACTGGGCTCTCGTATGGCAATGCACCTAGCGTTACTGTTTCGGTTGGCTGCTTTGGCATGATACGATAGCCAGATCTAGTAATTGCAAAGTCTGTGTAGTCTTCATCTGTATAAGATATTTCTATCAAGTTCTTTAGTACTGGTGGTTTCGACGAAGGAGAAACATTAAATCCGCTGCCTTGAATCATGCTATTAAGGCCGAACTTTATGGTAAATGCTAGAACCGCATCCTTATATGTTTGAATAAAATTTAGAATACCATTTGTGTTTCCGGTCTTTGGATTAATTGAGTTAAAAATATTATTTTTGATTGCGTTGTCTTCATCCTCGGTAGAAAAGTTTAAAAATTTATTAAGTTCTGAATAATTCTCAACCGATATGATCCATGGCACTGTAGTAAAACTAGCGGGTGTCCCGAGATTGTAAAGAGAATTCTCATCACTTATGAACTGATTTGTGAATTGTTTCTTAAAAGAGTTATAATATTTTCTCTTATTTGCTCTCAGATAATAGCTTTCCATCGCTTTGATGTCTGCTTTATATTTTGTAAATTTAGATTTTAAATAATCAACCGAACTGTCAATAATCTTTAGTTCCATTGTGTAAGCGTAGTTTCCGGAATATCTATCCTTTGCATCCTCGTCAACAACATTAAAGTATCTAATTTTTGACGATCCCATATTGACCTCTTCAATCGAGGACATGACGTTGTATGAGGATGACAAATTATATGCTGTTATATCCTTCGTGATATTTAAGATCTTTCTTGACCCTTGAACAGGAGTGATGATTTCTTTCTTTTTAGCATAATTGGAATTGTTCTCTGTGACAATTACTTGATCACGATATATGGAAAGTTTCTTGATTTTAAAATTTGATAATGCCTCATCATAAACTTTTTGGTCTATCTGGTGCAACATCTCACCATATTTGGTCTTTTGTCGAAATATTGAGTTGAGATCAACAAAAAACATTTTCTTAATTCTTCCATCTTCATCATTTGTGGTATACGGATCGCCAAAGAAATTATTAATTTTCTTTTGAGCATTCAACAATTTTGGCTTTTGATTAACACTTCTAAGATCTTTGACTTTTAGGTTTGGAACCTGTGATACGGTTAAGTTTCTGTGTTTTCTATTTGTGTGGAAGGGGCCTTCCATGTACTGGCCTTCGTGTTCGTGAACCGCTCCGCCATATTGCATACCATCAGAATAGACAAATTTATTTGTTGATGCTTGCAGTTGACCTCCGGTAAATACAATTTCGGATGTCACTGGGCCCTGATATAAAGACATAATATCTGAAGAAAAATCGGCGCTATACTGAACAGCAAGATCGGCTGAGTCAATGCTGATGTTGGCAAAGTAAGTTAAATTTACCGCTGCACTTTGTTTAATATCAATTTCAAAATCATAATAAAAATCATAAATTTCATTTCCGTTTGAGTCCAAGCCTAAGAATTGCGTTTTAGAATCAGTGTATTGTTTTAATTTTTTTGATATTCTTTTTACTTGTCTTTCATTAAAAAACACCGAGTTTTTATAATCTGACTTAAGAATTGTGAAGTCGCCGTTTGTTATTTGATTCGAGAAGTTCTGATTTGTTGATTGAAGAAGATTGATCAAGAGAAAGTCAGTCATGAAGCCGTTCTGCGACCATTGAAAGTTTCCGTTGATCTTCTTATCTTTAACGACCAAGGTCAAAGATATTTTTATCATCTTCTCGAGACCAACGATGCGATTAGAATCTTTTATCTCAATTTGAGATATATAGACATTTGGCAAATTGCCGTTTCCTATAATTCTATCAATCATCGCAAATCTCCAGATCACCTTTAGTTATTCTTGTTCTATAAATATTTACGTCGCCAGTTTCTAGCACATCTGGGCAATTAACTTCGAGGTCAATGAAGATATCTTGTGATTTGAGATTCTTGATTCCTTTGCACAAATCATTAATTGAAATCTCGTTGTCAACAAAAATATCGAAATAATATTCAACATATTCTTGATTAATAGTAAGAGATGTGTCTTCTAATACTTCATCTAAAATAAAGTCATCTTTAATTTTGCTGACTCTTGGGGAGAACTTTAATTGTTCCATTTTTTCAGAATCAACATCATCTAGCTTAAATACCTCGATCTCGAACGAATCAGTCAAAGCAAAACCATTCTCTTCCAATAATTGTAAGATCATATTGTCATCTTGAATATCAAAATATGTTCCATCGTCAAATATCTTTGAACGAAATTCAGGAGGTGCGTTGGTTACAAAGTCGCGATTAGCTTGTTTATTTGTATTCTTCACTTCAACAGTATAGTCATAATCAATATCGACCTGCGGTATTTGTTGATCTGGGAATGTTGAATTAATTTGGAACTTGCTTCCGGCTGAACTAGAATTAAGAATAAATGTTGCTTTAAGAGCGGGTGACTCTGTTGCAGTATGGTCACAAGTTCCGAGAGGGTTTTGAAGAAAGTATAATTTGCTATCGGCAGAAGGGTATCTAATCTCCTCCGTTGATAGATAATTTTCCGTTCGTCCGGCTGTGTCATTTACATTTCTGAAAAGGCAAGTCGGCTTCATGTATGGTGTTTCTTCGAGGATTCTTGTTTTAATATCGGCGCTGGTCTCCGTTAAGCCAGCGGCTTCGACATTGTAAATCACATCGTCATCAAAAAAAGCATAATATGAAGGTTTTAATTTTCCAAGCGAAAGCAAGTGACGACCATATGGGGTCAACTCAATTGAAATTACTTCTTCTTTTTTGTCAAAAAATGTCATGTCTTATCTTGCTCTTTATGTTAGTGCTTGGGGTATATCAGCGAGTGTCGGTAGTTCTTGTATTTTTGGAGAATCAGGCTGTGGTGGTGCTGGTTGCTTTAATCTAGATTGAATTGTCTTCTTTGCCTTATCTTTATTAGGGTCTCCCTTCCTTTCTATAGAATCAGGATTATCTGGTTCAATGTTACTAAATGTGAATTCGGCATCTAACTTAACTAACTCAACAAGAGAAAAATAATCATAAGGCCAGTTGTAAGACAATAGCGAATCAATGTTTTCTTTACGCTCTTGTGGTGATTTAGGGAACAATACTCTTTTTCTTAAGGTCTTATTACTAACGCCCGACACAACTTTTGAAGAATAATCCGTTTCTGCTCTTTGTTTAACTTTAAAAATCATCCAACGAATCTCGGTGTCAATTGTTCCGCCTGTCGGTGTTTGCTGCCCTTCCTCTCTTTGGACCGAGGAAAGGAAATGATCGGAGAATAACGGATGCGAAATGGTTGCTTCTGCTTCTTCAAAGTTCTCACCTAATCTTGGAGGAAGATTCTGCCATATGTCTGCGATGTCTTGTTGGTTTAGTTCATGAGAAAATTCAAAGATATACATAGCAAATGGTTTGACTTTTTCTGGAAAATGAACGAAATCCATCGTTGGAGGAAAAACAAACTCATCCATCTTTTTGACCATATCGATGATAACACTTGTTGTTTTTGCTTGATAGAATTCTGGCAACTGATCACCTTCTCTAGGAGCACTAATCTGTTCTTTTTTTGTTACCTCGACAAACTTCTTTGCATTGAAAACCTGATCTTCTCCGATGGAATAGAATTGCTTTCTATTTGCTTTTTCAATGTAGGGCACTGCGACGACGGCTTCTTTAATAATCTTTTTACTTTCAATCTTACCTAGTTTCACTTTAGAGGTATCAAAGCCGCATAAATCAATTAAAGAACCAGTATTATGAATTTGTGCTTTATTTAAACCATAAAAATTAGAATTCCAATTATTTGGTATATTTTCTAATTTTAGATAAATGCCTTCATCTTCAAAAGGAATTCTACCATATTGATGCCACATTCCTCTTGGGGTTTGAGCGTTTAATGAGTTCTCGTACAAATTAACTGATGCAGTTACATCATTAAAATTAAGAATTGGTGTTTCCCATTTTGGTTGTATAATCCATCTAGCATTTGGATCGCCATCAGTAAAACTAGTGAAGTTTAATCCGCCTTCTGATAAAACTGCTTGACCTGCCAGATTTATCGATGAATTGATATTCATGGCGTTAATATTAATAGGAGAATCTAAAAGTTTATAATTCAAACTGCTTTCTTTAAAGAATCCCATAGTAGAAGCATCTACGAAAAATGTGCTATCATCTCCCGGAGTCCGATTGAATCTAGTTGCTTGCATTCCATATTGGCTTTCTGTTAGTTCATTCATATAGTCAAGATAAATTGAACTTGATCCAGCAGACATTGGGTCAACTCTTATCAATCTAAACTCTGCTTCTGAAATTATTTCAGATAATGTATATTTTCTTGTTTCATCTGCTGTAAAAATTATGTCACACCATGCTTCGCCATCATAATAAGGGGGAGTATAAGGAAAGTTATGTCCTGCATAGCTTCCGTTAAAAAGGGTTCCGGTCACATCATTACCGTGCGTGGGAGGCCCAAACGCACTTGGTCTACTATACATTGTGATATTTTCACGAGGACTAATAATTTCCGCAGCAGTTGCGCCGCCTGTAATATATGTATTGGGTGGATAATATTTGCCCTGATCGCCTTCAAATTGAAACTTCTGGCCGTCGTGAGTCTTGAAAAGCTTAACTCTCATACCATAAGATTTATTAGCAATAGCATTGCCAAATGAGGGATCAGCTTGAGTCTTAGATGTAATAAAAGATAATTGTGAATCTTCTAAAAAGAAGTTTATACTCTCAGCGACAAAATTATTAGCCATTTTTTTATATAAATTATCACCTTGCCCAGACCAAACAGCATTTATTTTAGTATTAGCAAAACTTGATGGTTCATTGCATATTAAATCTATATTGGATAAATACTTTTCTGGGTTAACAATTGACTCAAAAGGTATCCTATCAGAGTAAAAAGAGCCAGAAATCACTGTTCCATTTCCGACAGTGATCGCAGTTGGTAACGTACCAGTCATAATTGGATAGTCACATGCGATTCCAGATTTTATCGAATTATAAAGTACTCCCGGCGCAAAAGTCGGCAATAATAAATTTTGAAGTTTTTGTGCGTGTATATAGCTATCATCAGTAACATCTGCTTGCAAACTGCTGGTTGCAGATATAAAATCTGCATATGATCTTGAAAACTGTGTTGCGAGGTCAACAGTTCTTGTCGCAGGATAAAATGAGTCATAAGCAAGAAACTTTTTAAATGCCTTACAAGTTAGAGTAATCTTTGATGGTTCAACAAATTCATCATGATCTTTTTTAATTTTTGCAAAGTGCTTCATAAAGTCAGAAGTTGAATACGTTTCGTAAAACTTTGTCTCGGATGAATCATTACCAAAGAACGCAGCTGACGGATCAAATTGATCTGTTTCTCCCGAAGAACCACCGGTAACTTCAAACATATTGTCAATAAATGTTTGAGATCCAGATTTCTCAATTGTATCAATAAATTCTGATATTCTAAACTCTGGAACCACGGAATAATCTTTTGCTTTTAATCTTAATTGTTCCCACCAATAATCGTATGATGAATAGAATGGATTCTTTCCGGCTTGTGTTCCTGCTTCCCACAATGCTTGGCCTTGGAATGGAGCACCGACTCCGGCTGCGCCTTTGAAGCCGCTTCCGGTTTCTGGTATCAAAATGCCATCTGGTGCGACAACAGAACCTGTCACCAATCTTTGATTATTAGAAGGGGACGAAATAAGGTCGCCAAATGCATGCCTTCTATTATATACTGGTGCTGGATTTAAATAATAATTTATATAAATCTGATGTGTTAAAGCAGTATGAGAAAAAGTGGAATATTGATTTTGTAAAATACCGGCTCCACCAGAAATAAAACTAGTTGGAAGATCTGCTGTACCATCATCAACTTGTCTGGCTCCTATGTAATCAGAAGTTACAGAAGAAATAGACGAGGGTCTATTTTTAGTTAAATAATCTCTATCAGCATCGAGCGGCCATATACTTGGTAAAAATGTTGGACCGTCAGTATTAGAGTTGGCAGTTCCATAAGTAATACCAAACGAATCTGTTTCTATAATTGATCGCTCATCTCGATCGTCTCTCCAAAAGTTATTGAGATAGTTTGTTCTTTTTCTCGAGATGGCCCTGAAAGCATTCGTCTCTCTTGGGAAAACTGTTTCACGATATTTAAGAAATTCAAATGTCGAAGCCGGACTGTCATCAGCATCAAGTCCGCCATTAAGGTAAAAGTTTGCGATCCTTTCATAATCTTCATCTTCTTCTATTTCAAGACCCAGACGGTTGTCTAATTCAGAGTTTGCAAAAAAGTTAATGTCATTTCCATAGGAATTGCGAAGAATCAAGCGTTCAATGTTGTCTTGTGATGGATTCTCTGCATTTACGATTCTTTCGTCATCTGATGAGAAGCCCAATAGCCAATCGAGTGGCTGATATCTAGATGTCACCATTGCTTCTCTAAAACCGACAATGTTCCCATATCTTGAGCGAATTGTTTCGATTTTATTGTTGCCAAATGTTCTTATGGCTTCTTGCGACGGTGTCTCTACAATTGTAAAAATGTTCTCTTTTATTTGTCTCCGAGTAAGAGGGTTTTGATGAACTCGGATCTGCTTAAACATCGGATGTCCGTATGGGCCGTTCCTTTTTAACATTAAAGCAGGAAAATAAGACGCAGATGATGGAATACCATATATTGAGGCAGACAAATGCAGAGGGAACTTATGATTTTGTAATTGATTAATATCAATGTATCTAAAAATTTCATCCGAAGTGTTTCCAGATGGATACAAGTTGGGTTGAGAGAAGCCATAAGATCCAATGTGGTTGTTAAGAGCTAAGGCATATCCCAGATTGACAGCTGGTGGTAATGTATATGCTATACCATCACCAGTTACATATTCAAAAAACGCACCGTTCGAATTTAAAGACTCTGGTATGTACCCATTCACCTCATATATAAACGTATTTAATCCAACAAAATCAACAAATTGTGCCATTATGAATATACTCCTACAAGACCTTCTCCGCTTATTGCATCTCCGTCAGAGGCAGTTGGAAAATTAACCGCAGAGTCAAACCCATTACCTCGCCACTGAACATCCGCAGAAGCAGAAGCGATTCCATCTTTCGGCCAATAGCCAAATACTATTTGTCTTTTCTCGGACCTTACCGACATTTCTTCCCCAAGTGATGCAGTAACCCATGCGTATCCATAATCTTGTGATGGAATTGGTCTTGAAACATGAAAATTATCAACACTTTCAGTAATAATTAGTGAGCCGGTCTCGACAACTACCCTTGTATTGCGATTAATTTTGTGATAAGATGCGTCAATTACTTCATAAGAATCTTCTTGAATCGCTCCAAATTGTGAGTCGATTCCGTATCTTCCGCAATGTCTTGTGTAAAGTGTTCTCAAACCTTCTCGTCTCGACGCTGGACTGTCAACTCTTATTGTTCCTTGTTCACCAGAACCAGATCCTCGAATCGACAAATTGCGGAAAGGCATTGCGTTGTAAACAGAAAACTCTTGAGAGCCAATATCTAAGTATCCTCTCGTATTGATCTCCGGACCACCGGGAGCTGAGAAGCGAGTTCTGATAATTGAGTTCGATGATGTTAAATCATCTCTTTGGGAATCAATAACATTATCAAATCCATAACGATAAATACCGGGAATAGGAGCGACACCACCAGACAGTGTTCCAAAACTAAAGAATTCATCGACATATTCTTGTCCATTCAAATAAATAGTAGAGCCGGCTGCTGATACAGTATCATTATAATCTGCATCTTGTGCGGACGCTGTCAAACTAAAAGTTGCTATCGTGGGAGTAAAAAGATTTGATGTCCCATCAGGAGCAGTTGCTCTAAACTCTAGCGGAGATCCGGCGCCAGTTGTTCCACTAATATGAAACTCACCAACAGAATCCATAAAAATACTGCCGGTTGATTGAATATCATCTGTTGTTTGATTGAATCTCCAACTTGCGGCAACGGAAGAAGCAGAGTATTCTGGTGTCCAAAGATAGCCATAATTATATAATCGTCTAGGGTCCAACGAAGCGTTTATAGAGCCGGTCGACCATGTCCATCCCTTAACAGAACCAGACCATTGACTTACTTGTGTTGTGGTTGTTCCAGTACCGTCCCTTAAGATATGAAACTTGCTGCTTGGATATTCAGAAGCACTTAGAGGCAATGGAGAGCCAACAAAAGAAGGTAGACTATAAAATGTACCAGAAACCTGATTAACCCATAATTTAACAGAATCTTGGGCCAAAGTTGAACCGGATGTATAACTAACAATTAAATGTGCCCATTGATCTTCTAACATGGTACCGGCACCGGGTAGTCCGTCATCTCTCCATTGCCACAAACGTGATGCTATAGGAGTGCCACTAGTATTTGTAGCACCTACGCTTATTCCTAAAAATGTTCTTGACGGCAAGTTTTCTTTTCCAACATAAACAGAAAATTTATTTGTAGAGTTCGCATCATCATAAATTTCAAATAGTGCACAAGGAGTAGCTCCTATTGCATTTGATGGGAACCAAACCCATCCAGACCAGAAGAAATCTTCATCGTTTGTTTTTTCTATAAGAGTGCCTTGATTATTAACTTGTAATTGAATCAAATCAGTTATTAGGCCAGTTCTCTCAACCCTTAATGTTCTTTCTGGATCTCCGCCTCCTTCTGTTGTATATGGCGCTGAACTATAAAGACCAGATGTCGAAACCAAAGCAGTTTGTAAATTATTAAAGAAATTTGTATCGCTACCGTCTGTATCTACTTGATAATCTGATCCTGCATCATCGATTTCAAATGTTGTACCAGTACCACCAGCATCTGGTACAGTTAAGACTGATCCTGTAGAAACAACATCGTGTGGCGGAACTTTAAAAGCCAAGCCAACAGTCGCATATTGTCCCGCAACTTCTTCGGAAATTGTCTGGACTGCAACATTTGACTGTCTATTATTTCCTGTTTTAAAGACAGGATCTGGTTGTCCGAAAACATTTCCAGATAAAAACGGAGACACACCAATCAATGTTTGATAATGAGTCGAAGCAGGCAGTTGAGTGCTATGATAATCGGGCAACAAAGACCCGGTCGCTTCTTTTAAAACAGGACTATTGCCATTCATGCCAAAGGTATGAACGACTTCGTAGTTCTCTTTGTAATTGCCTAGTACCGCAGAGCCGGTTGTCGTCTTAATATTTCTTAAATTAACAGGACGCTTTGTTCTTTCCTCGCGATATCGGAAAGCATACTTGCGAGAGCTATCAGGATATGGACCACCATAGTCGGGCCCAACAAAGCCCATAGCGCCATCATTTGAACCAGATATAGTCAACTCTGCATAGGGATCAGTATCCGGACATTCTTTTAATAAAAGTCTCCACGCTTCGGGGCGAGTGTATTGATCGTCAAGCTTATTTGTTGTTGAATTATCAGAATTATATGAATTCAAATCAACATGACGAGATTGGTGACCTCCAACCCAAGCATTTGTGAATGGAGATTGAAGACCGATCTCATTTGTTGGAGAAAATGTATCCGAGTGTAAATTTGTTATAATTGAGCCACTTTTGAACTTTGTGGTCACAAGGTCAGCATAACCCCCTTCGACATTGCCAGAGACCAAATTTGATGGCCAATATGCCTCTGATTTGACTTTATGAGTATATTCTTCACCTTGTCTGGCTTGTGGATTTAAACCAGTGGCAAAACGACCAACAACAGCAGAAAATCTCCATTTTCTTTTTTCATTTGGGTTCTCGACATCTAGGCAATCAATGAATGTATCAACGCCTTGGCCTTCACCAACACCAACAACCATTACGTTTTGCGGAATACCTTTAGGAATTTGCTGTGATACTGGGCCATGAATACGCGTGGCGCTATAAACAAAATCGCGATCTTTAATCTTTGAGTAGTTTGTTCCACCATGAACCGAGTCGTTGAAGGCAATGCTCTCTTTATATGGCTTGCTCAAGCGATTGATTGCATAAGTTGAGCCAAAATACATTGTTCCGTCGTCTTTTGCTAGCAGCGGAGCAGAAGCGCTATTGTGATTCAAGATAGAGTTTTGAATTACTTGTCGATCTGCGATGTCTGCTCTTTCTTTTCGCTCTTTGTTCCAGAGGCAGTTTTCGTTCTCGGATTCATTAATAGGTGCGTGTCCGAACTTCCAATTGTAATCAAGTTCGCCAACACCTCGGGCCGAGCCCTCGGTTGATGCAAGTCGGGTTGTTAGCGGGAACTTGTTTTGATACTTGTTTCTCTCGAGAATGTGGCTCTCGACAATATCTGCGATTCCTTCTGAATGCCTTGCGGAAAATGGAAACAACTGTGTCATCATTTCCGAGATTGACGAGTCGATCCATTTATAATAATTTGTAAATTTATCGAAGTCCATGTCGGACTCGACTTTCTCAAAGAACAGTTGACGCATCTTGTCAAGATTCTTATAACGGTGTCTATATCTATCGACCGCTTCGCCCATTAAGTTGTTAAACTCAACAGCGGATGCAAACATTGAAAGCATCTCATCAGAGATGACTTGATACATTGACTTCTCAAGCGAGTAGAAATTATCGCTTACATCGTCATCTTTAACAAAGAACTTTTCGTAATCACCTTTAATATAAATGTTCTCGGAACTTACAGAAATTTCGGGAAGCTCTTTCTTTGCTGTGTATATTAATTCGTTCTCGACGAAAGACGTCTTTGACGCTCCGAAGTTTGCTCCAATAGCGGGGTGTTCTCTTTCGACAATGTTATCGAGCCAGCCGTAAGTCGCTACAGTCGAACCAGAGGTTAAATCATAAACATCAAAATTGCCGCTTGAATCAGAACCTGTGACTGTATCAAAGTCCCAATATAACGCTAGCATATCGGCGCGAGGCAAGACAGTTCCGGAAATCTCGTATGTAAACATTGTGCCGCATCGAGTTGAGTTGTCAACACCAATGCTGGTGACATCGAGAGAATGAGCTTTCAAATCGGCGTCAGCAAGGTAATCAAACCAATAACGACAGCCACCAATCTGTACATCGGACTGCTGAAGCAAAGAACCAGTGAAGTTTTCATAATGAGCGCCGGCATAAACCGTTTTTGGATTGCAAACGTATGCAGAGCCCGAGGTATTATTTAAAGAAGCAGTTAATTTAAATTCTTCTCTTACCTCGCCAAATTGATGATTGACGCCGTAAAAGGTCAGCGTATAATTAGGATTCGAACTTGAAAGAACAGAGCCATAAACACCATAACCATCAGGTGCAACTCTTACGCTCAAATTCCATCTATTATTGCTATAAATATCATCGTAATAGCTCGAGGTAAGGAATAGGGTTCCGTCTTCATTTGTTATCAAAAACTTTGCTTTCTCGGAGTTAATTTGATCCTTTACGGCATATATTTGGAGGTTGGCAATGTTATCTTCTGTGGACCAATGATATTGATCGCCTTCTTCTTCAAAAGCTGGTTGGTGAAAACCACCGATCGAGGAAGACAAAAAGACAGTATCAAAAAAACCTTGTTCTGTGATATCGATCTTTTCTGGGATAATCGTGTCGATTTCAAATGTAAAAGCATTGAATCTTTCAAGCTTCTCGGTTGAGCCAGCCATGCCAGAGCCCGAGATATAAACATTTGCGTTGTTGGCCGATGATGTTTGATAAACAGTCGAGGAAAAATAAGCAGGATTATTAAAGTTTAGATATTTTTTGGTTATAGAAGTATTCTTGAATACATCGGTGAAATAGTGAGTCCCTCCGTCTGTATATAAATTAAGTTTAACCAACTCATCATCAATTCCAAAGCAACGAAGAAGATTTCTCATTGACTTCTCGGTTCCTTTGGATTTCATAATATAATCTAAATTATTATATATGTTGTGATATATTTGGTTTTTAATATTGTTTACGTTCTCGGCGTATTTTAAATTCTGTAGATCATTACCTCTGTAGAACTCGAGAACTTCGGTATCGACAAACAGCTCTCTTGTTACGAACCCTTTGCTTTCCAAAAGCTTATTAGCAAAAGGAAGAGGTTTCATCGAGGACGAAAAATAATTCTTTTGAGTAAGTTCGGGCAGAACCTTAGTTTGTGAATAAATTGTATCAAAGTAAGATGAGATAATCTGAAATAGTTTCTTTACATCATCATCATTATCAATGTCCTCATCTTGAATGAACTGTGGCAGTTTTTGAAATAAGTAAGTCGTATTTGTGGTGTCGTAATCGGAACCACTGGTTTGCATCTCAGATGAAAGAGAGACGACATCTGGATGGGTGCTATAGATAATTGGGTCTGGATCTTCGACCGAAATCACAGAAGCAGACACAAAACAAGAACCTGTATTACGAGAAGCGGATGAATATCCTGTCCATGTACCATTGGTTAATCGACCAGAATAATCCAATACTTTAGAATCGATTGAAGTGCTAGTTGTTATCCCTTCATTAAATTTATAATAACATCCTAAAGCTGTATTGTTGTCCTCGGTGTTTGCGCCACCAGCAACTGACTGGAACCAGTTTTGATTAATTAATTTTGATGTTCTTCGGGATTTCCAAAATCTAAATTCATCCAAAGAGCCACTTAATTTACCAGCGCCGGCAACTGCGGATGATCCGTCGGGTGCTGTCTTCAATGCACCAATGCGAGCATTGACTCTACCAGAGATTTCATCAATACCAGCAGAACCAATATTGAGCTCATTTTCTAAAGCACCATCGACATAAAAGTAAGATTTTATGCTTGTAGATTGAGACACAAAAGAAATAGCGTAATGATGCCAATTTGAATCTGCTAACGAGGAAGTTGTAAAATCAGAACTAACAATTGTCTGATCATCAAAACCTTGTGTTCCATTTCGAAGCGTAACTCTAATTGGATCAGCACCAGAGTCTCCAACGCCCGAGCCAGTCAAATAAATTGTCAAACGACCATAATCAGATGATGATGTATCTTCTGTGTTCCAAAGATCGAGAATAACTTCTTTTTCGGTTTTAGAAACATCGAAAGCATCTTTTTTTAGCCAAAACTCAATCGTATTACCATCAGAAGGCATTAGAAGAAAGTTTTGTGTTCTGTTTTTATTAGAATCGTATTTGATTGATTTATCAAAGTTTTGATAAAGTTTTCCTGTTTCTAGGCCTGCGGAAGCTGTATGTAAGCCACCGGCAGCGTCAATATATTCTCGAGACGCAGGATATCCGTAACCATCTGCTGTTGATGCTTGAGAACCCCAACCATTAGCGCTGAAAATAGCATAGCCAGTTGATCGAGGATATTTATTATAATACAGCCACTCTTCTAAAAATGATGAAGATAATTGAAATTGTAATTTTTCATTATCTGAGCCGTCATAAGGATAAGTCTGATAAATTCTCTTGATGGCAGAATCATAGTAAAGCTCAGCAGAACCAAATTTTACAAACAAATTTGGATCGGAAAAGTCAAGGAAAGGAACAAAAGTTGAATTATTTTTAATGACAGTGTTTAAAAATGTTGGAGATTCTAAATCAACGCTTCCACTTTCAGAACTTTCTATAACTGCTACTTTTGATTTACTGAATAAATCCTTAATAGTCATATTTGTTTACCTTGAATTTAAAACTATATGGCTGCTCTATATAACTTGCTATAGCGTCATCGTATATTGCAACTTGAATGTTGTATGCATACCCCGGTTCTAATAGTTTCATATCTAAATCAAAGTAATTACCAGATACATCATAAGACATTAAAGTGTGGTAAGCACTACCAGTACCGTAATCAACTACAACATAATCATCGGTTGCGCGTGTAATTTGATACGAAGCACTTCTAAACGTAAGTGTTGGAACCGTTGCTTGAACGACAGTATAGATATTTGGTGACCAACCTTTTTCTCTCGCAAACATTCTAAATCTAGCTGATTGATCTGGATAATATTCTTTCTGTAAATTTGTAAAATTAATTACATATCTATTTGTTTCTGAATAATTTGCGGCCTCAAAGTTTTCAATATCTATAGTTCCTGTGTGATATTGTGTTATTGCGTCAATAGCAGAATTTGTTGAGTCGCTACCAGTGAACCAAACATCAAAAACTTTTGTTAAAGTTGAAGATCCAGTAAACGCAACAGAGGCAGAGTAAATACCTGTTGAAACAACCCCTCCAGTTACAACAAGATTATTATCTGAGTTGACATGTGTTCCGTCAATTACAAGAATCTCTGGTGAAGATGATGGTGTAGTATTACCGGCAGATCCAGAAAACAAAGATACAAAAACACGCTTGTCATCACCAAGGTCTGGAATATCTCTTAATCTGCCTCTAACAAAGTTATAAAAATATATTGTATTTATATTATCCTCGGCAGATGCTAAAGATGATGACAAGTAGAATTCTCCACGATCGTCTTTCAAGCGAGAATCCCAACGAGCCTCAAGGACTGGTCTTTGAAAAAAGAACTCGGTTCCTCTTGCAAAGAACTTTTTTGTATAATATGATAGGCTGCCGCTCTCAAGATGGTCTGGCAATTTAACCATAAAGCCATAATTTGAACGAGTAGAATCAAGCCAATCTTCAACAATTTTGCTCACATCAGCAGACATGTCTTCGTTACCAACCGGAAAAGAAGCTGTGACATTGGGAGTTTGCAAGAAAGATCCGCCCTCGTCATCCCATGCGGTCGAAGCAGCAGAGCGAATCCAGTTGGACCCAATCACATCATAAGTTAAATCGGTATAGTTTTCCATATCCATGCCGATGCCTTCTTCCCATTCTGCTGTTATAGGGTGAATATTTAAAGTATAATTTCTTGGGAGTGTACTCGAGTGTCTAGCATTATAAAGTTTCAATCTCCATTCAACAGAGCCACTAGCGGGAATTAGACCAGCAGCGCGATCAGTATTGATGGCATCAGTATCAAATTGTATTAAAAATCTTTGAAGCTCAACCGAAGATGTTGTTGCTTGAGCATAAATTGAGAATGCTTCTAAAATATCTGATTGGCCCATATTCGAACCAGTACCTCTTGTCGAGAGATCTGCTTTAAATGAATTGGTAATAGTATTGTCTTTATTTGCTAAATATCTTTTAACAGCCATTATCTTGCAGTTCCTTTAATGTCTCTTCTTGGAAACTTTAATTCAAATATAGCATTTTTTGGTGCTTTATAGTATGTTCCATCTCTTGATTTTATATCTTCAAAATTCACTGATGTTCCGGAATAATTTCCGCCGCTAAGATTGTAAATTTTAATTTTTTTAACATCCGAGACGCCATCAACTTTAGAGATTATGTTAGAGATCTCGGAAATATAAATTGGCTCTCCAATATAAAAACCAAAATCATAATCTTGAATTATTTTGGAAATCACACGATTAACAACATCGGTTGGATTAGCGTCTCTTGTTACGGTCACTTGAAAATCAATCCCGAAGTTTATAATTTTTGTATCGTAAATATCGATAACATCATTCAACATTTTATATGAAGAGATCCATTTTTTAAGATTCTGTTTTGTTACTTCGTTTGTAGTTGTTAAATAACCATTAGTATCAGCAGATATCAAATACAAAGCTAATCTTCTATTCGTGCCGCTTGGATCATTGACGGCATTTGCTCTTTTGATAGATCCGTATTTTGGCGGCATATTATAGCATAGAGATTCATAGTCTTGCTTACTAACTGCTCTGTTCTGCATTGCATAATAATTTTTAGCTCTTACTTTTAGCTCTTCATTGGTAATCGCTGTTGTGTCGAGTGAAATAGGTTCATCATTATTAACCTCTAATGATTGCTCCACAGCTAAACGGGTTGCTTGTACCAAAGAGTCTGGGTTGTCAAATCTAATAATTTTTGAAGATACAGTATTCAAAGCATTAACAGGAACATTAGTTGAATTAACATCATTTACCTTATAAACAACGGTTAAAGTTGTTCCACCGGGAGAAATTCCTAATTTGTTTGTTCTCATTAATTGTGTTGGGTCAAACGATCTATCTGTCACATATCTTTTGCCATACATTTTAACAGTTGCTTTTGCAGGATCGACTAATCCAGTTGTTTCATCTTCTTCCGAGCCAAAGCCAAATTGCATAAAAGTACCTTGATCATTTTGCTCAACAACAAATCTTCTTGTTGCAACAAAAGGTTTTAAAATGCTTCTCACATTATCGCTAGCTGCGTTTTTATTGGTTGTGTCGATAAATACAGTTTCTTGTGAAAGATAATCAACTTCATAATATTTGTTTCCGTTTCCATCAACAACAGAAAATATTTCAGATATATTAGTACCACCAACTCTTAATTTTCTAAATCTTTGAAATGGCTCGCTAGATAAATCAAATGTTACAGTTTCGAATCGACCAGAAACTACTTGCCCGTATGCTCTAACCGCAAAAAAGGTTGTTGCACCATCTGTAGGATCAAACCGTGCTGCAACAACTTCGTTCTGTGGATCATCAAAACGAACATCTTCAGTTAAAATAAACGAGCCTCCGCCGCTACTTTGAAATGTTGTTCCGGCCTTTACGATCGGATAATAAGAAGTATCAGGAGCTGTTCCATTTGCGTTTGCTGGGATTAAAACAAACATCGCAATTGTTCCATATGCATTTTGAATTCCTGCAAACTTGTATCCTAGAGTATTGGCATGCTTGCGGATATTGTCGAATTCAATTGATGTATCGAGGAATGATTCATTTACTTGATAATCTAAATAATATGACAGAATATCACTGGCATACGCGACGCTATCTAATACCAACGAGGCAAAAGATGCTTTTGAAAAGTCGTTAACTCTATTTGGGTAAAACCTTTTAGAGTAATCAACCAAATCAGATTTAATAGAGTCAAAATCTCTACTGGTGTAATTTATTGGAACAATTTTCTTTTTAGCCATTTAAAAGACCCTCTCAACTTATAATTAGTCGACAAACGAATTATAATGGAAATGACAGATCTATTTGGTCTAGTTGATCTAGTTTAGGAATATAATAATTTATTATAACTCTCATGACCTGTGAGTCTGCATCTACTAGTCCAACTCTTAGGTTATTTATTGTTATATAAGGCATATATTGAGAAACTTGATTTGTAATCCTTGTTCTTACTTTTGAATAAGTTTGTTCATTAGCAAGTTCAAATAAATAATTTTTTATACCAACTCCAAAATTAGAATCAGTTAATCTTTCTCCCGGTGCTGTTAGCAAAAGAATTCTAAAATTCTGCTTTACTTGTTCTTTTGGGTCCGTAATGTCGGTCAGAGGATCCGTTGGAGAGCTTGCTAAAGGTCCCTGAATAATATCTTCGAATTGTGATAACTCTTCCCAAAATGGATTTGTAGCCATGATAAGTTCCTCTAGTTCTTAAATAGTCCGCCGAATTCTCCAGCACATTCATTGCCATCTTTATCATATGGTCTTCCGCGCTGTCTACGTCTTCTCCACCAACGCATCGATGGATCCGGTCTTCCGAAGATGCTTCCCTTCTTAAGATCTTCAAATATTTCTGCTAATGATCTGCCATCGTCGCCTTCGGGAACCTCGAAATCATCAGATCGATAGAAAGCAGCAAATAATCTACGACATTCTCTCTTGGAGTCAGACAGCACCTCGCCCTTCCAAGCATCATCAAAACGATCAATAATGTTATCAACATCTCTTTCAACGTCAGCACCAACAGCTTGAATGAAGGCCTCGTTTACATATGTCAACAGAATAGATGGTAATTTCTTAATCCCAAACACATAATCCATAAGGAATACAAACTCATCAGTCTTCACAAGATTATCGATGTAACATTTAAGGTCTTCATCCAAAGTTGGGTTATTAAATTTTAATTCTTTGAATTTAATATCTGGAATATCTTGCTCAAACGATGCAACAGGGATTGACTGTAGGTTGTATGACTTTTCTTCTCGAGCAAACTTGGCATCGATCTCGCCTTCGTTTATTTTTCCGGCAAGAATAGCATCGGGCACCATTATGATACGAACACCGAACTTCAAACCGGTAGATCCAAGGTATGTATCGCTACCTTCGCTCATTGAAGCATCGCCAAAGATATCTGAAATATTGGTATTGTCGTCAAAAAGATCCTTTGCTTGGGAGAAGTACTCTCCAAACTCTTTAATATTGCACACGCCTTTCAAAGAGTTTGGCATATTCTTAATAATTTGTGCCGCATCGGAGTCAGGATTCGCCCAGAATGGACTCTCAGAATAAAATTCTTCCGGCTTTTCGACTGTTCTCACGTATTTTTCAATGTAAAAGCCGAAGCCACCGGCTGCTGTAAGATCAACAGAACTAACATCGCCAACATCAGGGACTGATCCGTATGATATTTCACCATCTGTAATTGGCGCTTCTGTCTCTGTAAGTCCTGATTTTAGTGCGGTTTTAGCGTAAACATCAGGTAAAGCCAAGGTATATCGATAAAAATCATAAATATATTGACTTCCATCAAATCTTTCGTTCAGATTTGACATCAATTGGCTTATTTCGTGACTAACGAGGTACTTCAAAAGAATCTTACATTGTCTTCTCACATCATAGATCGTGTTTATATGTGACGCAAATCGAGCGCCATTTAGGGTAAGAAGAAGGGGATCAAAATCAATTGTCTGATCAATTACAACGCCTTTCTGAGCAAGTGACGGATATCCTGCGATATAACAACCTTTTAAAACCTGTCGAACTCTTGGTCGATTTTTGTAATCTTCGTCAATTTTAGCAGGATTGATAGTTTTGATTCTTTCAATTGAAGAACCATGGCCTTTGATAATTTTAAGAACATCTCTATTTGGATACAAATGACGTCGTTGAGCTTTGTCAATAATCGCTCTTGCTTCATCGATTTCTGAATTGGATTCAATTTCACCCATCTTAACTTTGCGAACCAGTGCCATAACAGCACACTCAAGGAAAAGGAGCCAATAATTATAATTTTGAACCCTTCCTCCGAATATAGGAATAAGCGCCTCAGTTTCAGATAAGCCTTGTTCCATCTTTTCTACAATTACGGAGGCAAAGCCAGTATCATAATTGTCTTCGGAATATCTCATGTGAGATAGAACAGGCATTGATTTTACCATTGCCTCGCATGCATATATTCTAATTGTTGCCGCGACGGTCGTATCTAAATAAGCAAGCGTTGAAGGATCAGATATTTTATCAAACGGTGTATGGTTGATACAATCAGGGTCCTCGCTTAATCTTGAATCAGGTGGAATTGCTTGCTCAAGTTTTGTAACATTATCGGCTAGTTCTTTTAAACCGATAAAATCAGTTCGTCTAGGCTTACAACCATCAAACTCCGGAACAAGTGCTGATGCAATTCCGAGCCAACCTTTAAATTTCTGCGGTTCAATATAAAATGGCGGATTAGTATAGCTGCCACCATAGATCGCAGGATCCAAGAAATGAACTCTTTCGTTGTTCGTAGCGGACTTTCCAAGAACCATCTCTTCTTCGTCGTATGTATATTCCCAAGTGCTCTCGTCAGATGTCGCTTCAGGGTTTACATACAATACGTCGTCTGGTGTCAGGTTATTTGCAACATATCCGAAGTCATAGCCCTCCGGTTGGCTTCCGTCTAGTTTTTGATTCAAACCTTTGAGGACTCCTTTATAGAGATACTCCATATAATTTTTATATGAGTCCTTCGCTATTTGTTTAACTGGGAGTGCAGAATGTCCAGAAGCCGAAAGAATAGAGCTGATATAATTTGAGAACAAAACTCCTTGATATGGAACTTTTAGCTCTTGTAAACTTTTTTCTGTAATCGAACCATGTTGCTCAACTAAAGCAGAGCCAGTACCCGAGATACCAACCGTATTGACAACTTTATATTCTAATCTATCGTATGGAATCTCTTTATCTTCTTCGTCTTTACCGAAGAAAGTCTTTTCATATTCGTTTCCATAGTAATAAATGAATGTTCTGTATCCCAATTCTTTTTTAAATTTGATCTCGCCATCTTCATAATTGGTAAACATTAATTCATATTCAAAGCGGCAGCCTTCGTTTTTATCATTAAAGAAATCAAGAATAAGATCTGGTTCTTTTCTATATGTTCTGCGGTATTTGACATTAACATCTTTCAAGCCAAACCCAATGTCCATTGTTTTTGTTTTTGATTGAGGACGAACTTTTTCTGTTGTTTTGAAATCAATTGCAAAATCGTTTGCATCTAATTTTTCTTTTGTCAGAATTCCAACTGTCTCTGGGAATACGCCTATTGGCTCTTCGCTTGAGAGTGCCCCGAAATATATTTCACCGAGCTTAGTTGTTGAAAATCTTTCTTTTTTAGCATCCCAATCTTCTTGCGAATTAGCCCAGTCGATTTGGAAAACAAAGTTATTTGCCCTTTGTTCGTGCCTTCTCAGTGGAAGATTACATGTATCGGCAAGGACATTGTCTAAGAACGAGTCTCTCTTTCCAATCATATCATTGGTAAACGCAAAAGCCAAAGATCTAAATGTGCCCTCTGCAAGCTCTGCTGCTTCTTGAAGCGATTCTTCAGTATCCAAAGCAACAATTGAAGAAGCGTTTGTTGGAGGACAGAATGGATCGTTCAAGCGACCTTTATCGTTTGGATTTGGATTAAAAGCGTTTTCAATTGCATCACCAAGTATTTGATCTGGTCCTTTGGCCAATGCATCTGCCAAATCAAGCAAATCACCAGCGGCACGATCATTAAGTTTCGCTACATAATCCTCTGCTTCATCCGGATTCATTCCTGCATTGGTTAAAATTGTTTTTCTTTTATCGTTCCATTCGTCCATTTGTGCTGATGTCAAACAAACAGAAGAATCAACTGGTACATCAACGCCGGGTCTTGTCAAACCATCTCTAACATTTGCACGCTGTTCGGGAGTCAGTCTATTACCAATGTTACTGAATATAGCAGCGACTTTACTTGGATCATCAAAGAAAATTGCAAACTCTGGAAATTTAAGAGAAATTGTTGAAGATATTCTTTTTAGTGTGTTAATATCTTGCTCTCCGTCATTAGCAACCAAGAGTTGCTCTAGTTCTCTTCTAGAGGAAATTCTTGCAATTGTTTGAGTTATTTCTTTGTGCTTATTTTTCAAATCGCTTGCTGTTGCATTTTTCGCCAAGTTCTGTAATTTTGTATTTGTAATTCCAGCATCGGTCAGCAAACTTGATGTCAAATCATCGACATCTGAATCACTTGTACCGTCATCACAAAATAAATCACGCATCATGCCACCAAAGTTGGCATCGGGACCTTTGACTGCTTCGGCGGCAAACCTGCCCACGGCCTCTAGAGCTTTACATAAGGCATTTTCAATTGTTAACAACACTTTCAATAATAATGCAGTAATAACCCTTGTTATTAAATCTGCAACAGCATCTTTTAATATCTGTACCAATTTATCAAATATAATCTTCGCTAAGCTTCTAATATTTGGTAGCCTTGGAAGTTTGGGGAATGCAAGGCGACCTCCGTCCAAACATTGTTTAAAAGTTAAAGTACTCAAGAATGATCTAATCGGAGGATAAATAAAATGAACATTTGGGCAATCAAAAGAAGCAATAATTCTTCCAATCAATTTGGCACCGGGAATCTTGTCCAAAGCAGCAAATAGATCCTCGATTCCAACTAGAGACATAAACGCCTCAACATATGCGTCAAATATCGCTCCTTGGACATTTCCAAGTGCTTTACCAATAGAACCTTGGCGGACTTGCTCTGGATTAGAGACATCAACAACAATACCCGCTTCGATGCGCGCATCATTAATCATCTGCTGTCGTTCTTCATCGGACATGTTCTGCCATTGCTGGAGTTGTTCTGATGTCAATGAACCTTGAAGTTCTTTGCCTTTCGTCTCAAGTTCTTCTATTTTTTTATTCAGATCATCTTTAATTTGATTTGCAACTGTTGGCACTTGCTCTGGTGTCTTGCCTGTCAGTTTAGAAATTAAAAATTCCTTTATATCATTGCTAGCAGAAAATTGAACTGAAATTTGCTCAATGTTCTCAGGACCAAGAGTTGCCGGTTTTACTGGTCCGTTTAATGCATTAATAGTTTGAGTCCCAACTATTCCGTCTACGGTTAATCCCTTTAGAGTTTGAAATGAGCGTACTGCTTCATTGGTTTTTGGACCAAAATCGCCGTCAACTGTAAGAATAGGTCCCAAATTATTTATCAAAAGGTTTTGTAATATTTTCACATTATTACCAGCATCTCCGGCTTTTAATCTAATACCGGTTGGCAATTGAGTCGAACTTGCTTGTTGTTCTATGTCGCCGAGGAATTCTCTTAAAGCAGAAACAAAATCATCAAGTGCCGATACTTGTGTTTTATATTTTTCAACATTACCAGCATTTGAAGAAATATTGTCAGACACAGACGACAACTGCTTTGCATCTATTTGCTGATCGGTTGTTACACGACCGGGCTGATAATTTCTTTCCCATGGAGCAGGCATATCCCCAAATTGTTGAGCGACATATTCTCTGATCTCGGCTTGTTTTCTTGGATCAAGACCAACAAGAAGTTTATCCATCGCCGCTGGCGACATATTAGATATTGCGGCACGAACGATTTGATTAAGAGCGGTCCTTAAATCCATTCCTGACAATAGACACTTGATTGCTTTCTCAATCAATTTATTAAAACCACAAATACCAAAGTTGTCAAAAAAGTTCTTTAATCGTTGTTTTGCGCCTTCGCCTTTCTTTCTTTTTCCGCCAATTCTTGATAAATTAAAACCAGACAAGCCATAGTTTGCCATTTCTTCTTCTGTTAAAAATAAAGAGACAAGTGAGTTCTCAAAGTCAAAACCAGCAATTGCGGCTTCTCGACCGACTGCGATGAAACGGTTTTCACCTCTTTCTGCACCTCGCGATTGACGACGCTCTGTTCTAGCTGCTCTAGCATCTGCTCTATAAAATCTGCTGTCATCTTGTCTTTGTTCTCGATTTTCTTTTCGGGCTCTTGGGCCAGACAATAATCCATCTACTTCTTTGTTGATCTCTTTGGTTGTCTTTCTTTTTGTTTTAGCTGCTTCTCTGTTGAAATCTCTTTGTTCGTTCTCGGCTTTTCTTTTTTTGCGTGCTCGAGATCGTGCTGTACTTTCTTGTAGTTCTTGAATCTCTTTATTAAGATTGTCTATCATATTAGTTGCAGAATTTATTAATTTAACTAACTCTTTTGATCGATCAATCTTATCTTTTTCAATGACTGTTGCTACTATATCATTCCCAAATCTAAAAATTTGATCTGCGTAGAACACTTTTGATTCCAGTGTAGTAGATCCAAGATAAGCATCATAAGCATTATCTAGATTACTGGTTGCTGCCGACCTAACTGTTTCCTCGAACGCAAATCCTATTTCATCCAATCCAATGGTATCAGACCATGTTTCATCAACAATTTCTGAATCAGGTTTTACTGGATATGGTGCGGCAGGAGATTCTCCCAGTAAAGCCGACGGTGCAGGGGTAGTGTTGGCAAAAACATCATCAGCAAATTGATCAGCAGTCGTTATTTCCTCAACCTCAATAAGGATTGATAGATCGTCGGCTGTAAAGTCGCTTAAAAACAGATCCCACAACTCAACTATATCTTTTAATTCTTTTTCATGTTTATCTTTGTCTTTCAAAAAAAAGTCAATACGCTCTTGCAACTCAAGTTCTTTTTCAACTTTGTATAATTCTTCTTCAGCCTGACGGGCAGCCCTATTAACACGTGCCTCTAAGAACATATCTCCTGATCCTGAACTTGTGTCGTTTAGATCATCTTGTAGTTCTCCAAGAATCTGATCTTGCTGAAATTCTGCTTGTTCGTCTGATAGACCAGATCTCGCTGCATCACCAGCAGCCCTTGCTGCGCTTGCGGCGCCTGCTAAAACCTTGCATGCATTCTGATTCCATTTATATTCAATTGCCTCAAAGGTTGAAATAACCTGATCGAAGAAGAAGTCACGAAGTCCTTCTGTCCCACCGTTATTATCAACAATACAGCCAAGTATAGAAGTGGTGCCATCGGTCACGCTTGTTTCTGGTGAAGCGTTTCCATAGTCAAGAGTTAGTTTTGGATATGTGTATTTAACCAAAAAGTCAAGCCAAGGAGGTGTCTCTCTGGAATTGAGATCGCTGTCGATGGGATTTAGATTGGCTATATAGCCTAGGGCCGTTTCATTGTTAAACGGTGCTCTATACTTTCTCTTGTCTGCTTTGAGAGAATTTAAATTTATTATTTCATATTCAGGACAACTAAAACCCATAACTTCAAGTTTCTTGATGTAATAGGGGTTATTACCTCTTTGCTTAAATGTAATTTTGATTTTGTCAACAGCACGGCGAGTTCTACGACGACGCAAGCGAAAATTAGTTTGTGATTCGATTAGTGACTCAATCTCATCTGCGATATCATCAATCTTATCAATATAGATTTTACAATAGAATGAGTTCTTATAAGACCCCTTGATTGGATCATTTTGAAAAGCCAATTTTCCTTTCTCGGATTGCCACCAATATGCTTGGTATTTACTGTAAACTCCGAGAACATGCTTTAACCTTCGTATCTTACCTTTGAACTTGGTGCCGTCAATGATAACTTCTTTCTCACCAGATGTGTCAGATTCATCTTCTTCATCTCCAGCAAGACCTTCCGGAACTCTATCAAAGATGAACGCCGGAATTACAACCTTTACCCAGATTGGTTCTCCGCCTTTTGGTGTTTGATACAAAGAAACCCAATAGTCATCAGCACGAGCATAAAGTTCAAGCGCTTCGGGATTGAAGCCTTCAGCATTTAAGCCATAAGCATCAATAAGTCCTTGGCTCAATGAATAAATATCAAAAACACCGTCAGTGACACTTTGAGTTACCTTCTCAATCAAATCTTCTGTTTTTGCCCTATTTCTTCTTAATAATCTCTTAAGTTTTTGAGGATCATCGGCAAAGGCGAAGATTACTTGGTTTGATATTTCTTTTTCAAAAAATCTCAATAATTGATAGATTCCTGCAATTTTATAGGAATTCAAAACCTCGCGAAGAGATTTGCCCGATTCTCTCATTTGAGATACATCGTAACTATCACCGTTGTCATTTACATTAACTCTGACAACGTACTCGCATCGTTGTTCGTCAAGAAATGGCTCCTCTGCCTCGTACCAAACAGGAACAATAGCATCAGGATTCGGTATGCAAGTAGGACATATCTTCGGAGGTGGTTTCTCCGCAACGGTATCTTCACAAACATCTTTCTGTTTGTTTAAAAACTTTGATTCATTAAGTGTTGTCATGTTATGTAAATATTATCCGAAAGGAAATTTCTAGCACCTTTAATTGGCAATAAGTCATCAAAATCATATGCATTGAATTCCATTAGAGTCAAATTAAGGTTAGCCCAAGTATGATTCCATTTTGCTTTTTTGCCTTTAAGGATATCTAACTTATGAGCACCTTGTAAAACAAAATTTGGTATATTGGTAATTGGCGCCAAAGGTACAAGCGTATGAGTATGTATTGCAAGAGCATTATTAATTTTATTTGTTCTTTTATTAAGGTCCTCAACTGCTGTGCAGATTTCTTGAATGAGTGTGGTTAGTTCAGAAAGGTATTCGGCCAGATTATCGCCAAGTACGGCTGGTTGTATATTTTCTTCGTCGCCTGCGATTAAATCAATGCGACCTCTCATATCAAGTTCCCCTCCAACAGAAGAAGTTTCTTTCTTAATTGAACTTGTTTTTGTCGGACCAGCATAAATTTTAACCGATTCTCTCGCAATAATTCTTGTGTGATCTGCTTTCAAAGCAATTGCGGAACGGTCATCGGCACTTCTGTTCTTGCCCGGCGGTAATCCAAAGTATGCGTCGATATTTCCTCTTTGTGTAATGTAGAGCGTCGCAGCATCTGTAATAAGATTTGGTCCAGTTTCAAGGGCATCGGATGAATTATCATATGCAGCAGCCAGACCTGCGATCATGTGAATTCTTCCACACTTACCGCCAAATGCGCCTTTACCAGAACCTAGCGAATATGGCCTGTCTCGGCCGAGAATAACAAAAGCATTGTTATCTCCGGCAATTACTGTTTCGCATGGAGCTGACTCATAAATTGGAACACACTCAGCAAGCGGCGTGTGGAATGGTCCAGTAAACTCTCCCGAATCAATTATTTCTTTTATGCCTTGATCCGTAAAGGAAAGACATTGAACATCAATTGGTTTCTTTTGTGATTTAAGATCTCCTGACACTATATTTGTCCTTTTGCTTCAGCATGTATGGAAATATGAAAATGTTCGCCACTAAATGTGGTACCATTATTTTTTCTTGCTGCCCGATTCGATGCGTATCTTTCGCTTACTTTTTCCCATTCAAAGCTTTTGAATTTTTTGGCGCCGAGGTATTTATTCGCCAATTCCTCTAGTTTAACTCCTTGATCAAAAGTTAGTGCTTTTGTACTAAAATCGATTCCCAAGCCGACTTGATGTGCCGACTTTGTTTTATTTGATTGCAAAATGGGTACGTTTCTCTGTATGTTGCCGGGAATATCATTTGGATAATTAATATAATTATCTAACATCTGGGTTCTGTAATTGGAAGTTCCATAAGTTTTTCTATACCATTCTTGGCCGCCAGATTTTTGTACATTTGTGTGCTCAATTCTTACTTGAGCTCCAATGGTTCGAAATGTGCTTGTAGGTACTAAATTGATCCCAACATTTTGTTTATATTCGGCCATAAACTCTCTTATTATTACTTGTGCTTGGGGTGATAGTTCTTCAATAGATTTTGAACTTACATCTTCGAAATCTCCTGCCAATGCAGGAGAACTAGAGCCATTCTCAAAAGAATCGGCCAAAGAATTTTGAAAATACTTTGCGAGACCAGAATATCTAGAATCAGAAACTCTTGTAACTTTCGTATACCTTAAGCCACGCATTCTTCCATGATCAGCCGTTTGTGGGCCTTGATCATTAAACTTTAGCTCAACAGTGCATCCTGCTTGGAATTTTGGATCAGGCTCGCTTCCTTTTAAAGAAGAGTCAGGATAAGCTGTCAAGCATGCACCACCAATCATATTATTCAAAAGTGTTATTTTTTGTTGTTCATCAGTAACTTTATTTAAAATATCGAAATCAAAAATATGATCGTCAATTTCTTTTATATAAACTTTTACTGCTACAAAGCGATTGGCAGTAGAGCCATTAGTTGTTTGTCCGGATGTCGCAGCTGGGTCAGACATCACTATTCCTTCAAAAGTTATTTTTCCAGAAAACTTATTTTTTCCAAATAGTTTCTCTAGCTTTATCTCTTCTTCAATAGCATGTCTTGCAAATCTATCTTGAATTGCGTCAAAATATTTGACAAAATAATTACTCATCGTCTTTACCTGAAATTAAATCAAATAAATCCTTTTTATCATCATCTGTTAAGCCAGCAGAGGCTTTTTCGTTTTTAGACATAAGGCCAGCAATCTTGACCAATTGTTCATTTGAGCGCTGTAAAGTTTCGACATATTTGGACATAATAATTCCAACTTCTCTATGTCTAGCTTCGTCAACTGCTACATATTTAATCGCATCGTTTAGAAGTTCTTTAGTGACTTTTCTATCTTCTTCTATGTTTTTTAAGGCATCATCGATGCATTTTTCAAGTTTTTTACTCATAACCTAATTAGTTTTGATTCAGATTTTACCATCATCCCAATCTGTTTTAAAATCTTTATATTTTTCTCGCATTTTATTTAATTGAGTAACGATCTGCTTAGTATTAAGTCCGGTTAATTCTCTTAAATATAAATAAACAGCTTTTTTATTTAAAATATCAATCTCATCAGCAGAGGAAAGAATTATTTTTACAGCCTCGTAAACTTTCTTTTCATTATCTCGCATATCATCGGTTCCCCATGCGTCAATTTCTTCCCAAAGCTTCTTCCAAAAATCTTCTTTTTCTCTTTTAGAAAGATAATTTGCATCTTGTTGAACTTCTTGTTCATAGACTTCGTTTGCTACGAGATCATATTCAATCTCTCTTTGGCAGCGTTTGGTTTGTTTCTTGACTTTATGAATAAACCAATTCTTTGTCACAACACTGAAATAAGAGAATGCTTTGGATCCTTTGTTTGGATCGAATTTATCTAAAATTGTTATAAGCCACGCTTTACATTCATCTCTTAAATCATCAATATTTGCAAGTGAGGTAAAATGATAAGAATAAACAATCTTGTCTACCATCTCGTTAAATGTCGGCTGAATAAAGCCAACGTATAATTCGGATTTTCTTTCGTTACATTTCGAAGAGCAGTACTCAACTATTGCCGCCTCGTGTACCTCCGTAAAATACATTCTCTTCGTTGACCGCTTGCGGCCTCGTCTCTTCGTCGTCATAAGACTCTTCATCCTCTTCTTCGAGCTCAATTGGCTCGGTTAATTTGTAAATATCGCTATAGTCCTCCAAAACTTCTAGCAATGATCGTGTGTGCTTGATAAGAAATTTCATTGTCTCATCTCCGTAATACATCTCGAGTTGAAACAACCGTTGCAAATGATTGCGATAAGTGGTCAAAAGATCCACTAAATCGGTAAGATTTTGAGATACAAACAAAATCTTGGCAAGTAGTTTATTGATGTACCAGATACCAAAAAGATTGCCTAGAATAGACAAAAATAAGGCAATAATCAGCCAGCTAGTTAGGGTCATTGATTCTTTCCTTTTTCATTTGTTTTAAAAGTTCTCTATTATTTTCTATTGTATCAATCACTCTAGATGCAGCAGTAGAATTATCTTTTCTTATTTCTTGTTTCTGAATAAGTTGTGGAATACGAACAAGAGGCCCAGCCATAGAACATTTGAGACACTTATCTTGTGTCTCGGACATTCCATGACGGACCTCAAATTCCCCGTCGCATGCATCGCAATGATAATAGTAACGAGGCATTATTGTTGTGATGTCTCGATAGTTTCGCCTTCGACTCGAACAACCGGAGGATTCATTACAACCAATTGATTCGTATCATCAACTTGAATCTCAAAACCCTGAAGAACCGGGACGATATCCGTTTGCTCGAGGAGAGACTTTTGTAGTGCCATCATTAGAGCGCCGATGGCTTGGCTTGATAGAGTGTAATTCATTTTTGCTCCTTATCTAAATTATCTAATTCTAAATGAAATGTTTTTATAAGACCCAAAACGGCTTCGATTTTATATATTCTTGTGCTCATTTCGAAAATATCTGAATTTATACTATGATAAATACCTAAACCATCAGAATCTATTTTCTTTATTAATTCTTTACATTTTTTCTCGAGCTCAACTAGCCAGTTTCTTAATTCTTTATTTTTTTCTACTGTAAATTCAAATTCAGTCATACTACCATCTAAATGTATCTTTATAATAATCTACCAACTTTTTGATTTCTTCGTCAAAAATCTTTTTTGGTTTCCAACCTAGCGATCTTAATTTATCATCATTGAGTGCATATCGAACATCTTGGCCTTCTCTTTTAAATCCAAGATCAACATGATCAAGATAATTACGGTCATCTTCAAAAAAACATTCAACTATCTTTCGAACAGTTTCTTTATTTTTTTGTTCAAATCCACCAGCAACATTATAAATTTCGTTATATGTTCCCGATTCAATGATTGAGATAACAGCTTCGGCGGTGTCATCAGAGTGTAACCAATTTCTTACAGGATCGCCTTCATCATGAAGTCTAATTTTCTTTCCACGCTGAAGCATCTTTACAGAAATGGGAATCAATTTTTCTGGATATTGTCCTTTGCCATAATTGTTAGTAGGGCGAAGAATAAGATATTTCATATCATAAGTCCGAGCCCAAGCAAGAATAAACATATCAGCAGCAGCTTTCGATGCAGAATAAGGATTTGAGGGTTTGAGAATATCTGTCTCAATATGTTCACCGTCTACGATATCTCCGTAAACCTCGTCTGTACTAAAGTGGAAAAAGATTGGTTGATTGTCAACATTTCTTGGCTTCTTTCTAATAAGATCCAAAAGGTTTTTGACTCCAACTACGTTTGAATGAATAAAGTCATTAGACTCAATAATACTATTCCCAACATGAGATTCGGCGGCGATGTTGATAACATAATCGCAATCTGGAAGATAGGCTACATCTGCAATATCTTCTTCTAAAAAATCAAAGTTTTCATATTCACAGAATTCATAATAAGATTCCATATTAGCAGCATAAGTACATTTGTCAATTCCATAAACTCTCCAACCTTTTTGAAGACATTTGCGGGTCACATATGAGCCAATAAGGCCCAAACAGCCAGTAATGACAATTAATTTCATTTTAAAACCTCAAGATAATCAGAGCAAATGCCGGCTATATTCATTTTAGAATATTTCAGTGTTTCTTCTTCTGTAAAGCAGACGATTATACTATTTTCACAAACCTGTTTATTTGGGTAAGTCCAGATATAACCTTTGCTAGTTAAAGTAAAATTATCTTCTTGATGCCAAAAGCAATGTATATTGTTGTCAATCATTAGTTGTAATGCTTCTAAATTTTTTGCATGACACCATAAATTAGGATTATTTAAATACTCAAGATCAATTTGATATTGTGGACCATCATGTCCTAAAAACAATTGATTTCCAATAAGCCATACATCTACCTCTATATTATAACCTATTTCTAGCAATTTGTCAAGAAAAAAAGGATTATTTTCTTTATTTTTTTCAATACCGTTGATATTACCTCTATGAGAAATTAAAAACAAATCAAGCTCCATGCGTATTATCTGTATTGCTTATTCTTTTGTCCCAAAAAGAATAAAAGTCATCCCTGAAATCAAATAAAGTTGCTATAATTAAATCAGTATTTTTGATAATTTTTTCGATAGAATTATTATCTATAAGATCATTAGTTCGAAAAATTTTATATTTTCTCTTGTTAACAAAACTTATATACTTATCTATTTCATTTAAATCTGTGTATGATATAATGTGTTCTGTTGTTATATCTTTTTTATATAAAAGCGGACTATTATAAATGATTTGACTATCTACTTGATTTATTAATCCTGAATTTAATGCTTTGTTTATCAAATAAATATCATACAAATTTTTTTCAAAAAAGACTTTAGATTGTAAAAAATTTAATAAATTATGTTTATCTAAATTATTAACTTTCAGTATGTGTTGTAAGATCGAATCAAAAACACTTTTTCTATAAATCCAAAAACTTGTTTCAAAAAACCATTTATTATTTTCTGGGTTTTTCATAATTTCATTACTATCTTTCAGTACTCTTTGTTGCACATCCGAAACTACCCAATCGCAATAATAAACTTTATCTCGATTATAAAATAAGTCAGAAAATTCAAATTTCTTTACACAAACATTTTCCGAATCTAATACTAAATTTAATTCACAATCTGATTTAATCACAGCTAGCATTTTTTTTATAGATTGATATGCATATTTATCCCATATATTAGAAGGGGCTTTTATAAATCCAAATTCTTTTGCCAAATCTTCAATAAATTTAACTGTGATATTATCTGACTTATAATTTTCTATTATTGAATCAAAAGATTCGCTATTATCTCTTTCGATAATAAAATCGATTTTAACATTTTCATAATCAATGCAATATTTTTCAATTGATCTTAAAAATAATTCATTCCACTTAAAATGCGGAGGATATGTTGGTATTATTAATTTCATTTTTTTTCCAAAAAGTTTGTAAGATCTTCTGGGGTTCCGAGGCCCCACATTTTGCCGACATAAAACGGAATCAATGTTTTGTGATCAGAGATCAATTCATTATAAACGGGAGCAATATAAAATTCATTATTTACTCTTATATTTTTGTCGATCATTTGTTCTGCATATTTTACAAAATCAGAACCTTTTCTGTACCAATAAATACCACATGTAGCAATATCTGAAATTGGTTTTTTCTCGGCAACCTCGGTGATATAACCACGAGAGTTAGTTTTGACAAAAGACCATTTAGGATGCACAGCATTAAAGGTCCAAACAATTGCATCCACATCTGTCATATTCTTTAAAGATATAAAATTTTGTCTCTCATATTCGATAAATTGATCTGAATTAGCAATGAGTAAATCTTCATCAACATTAATATGCTCTTTGGCTAAAAGTGCTGTACACGCTGCGCCTTCTGTAAGCCCGTCAACTTCGACAATTTTGCAGCAACTATTCGTTATCCTGTGCAACGTGTCGGTTAGACCTTCATATTTCTCAATATGTTTTTTTCTCACGAGGAAAATATATTCAGAAACAAAATCAAGATTCTCAACAACTTGTTGAATCATCGGCTTGCCTCTAACATCAATTAATGGTTTTGGGAATGTATATCCCTCTTTTGCAAAACGGCTTCCTTCTCCAGCCATAGGTATCAAAACTTTCATACAAAACTCCTAATAGTATCGATATTAACATCATCAGCATTCTTTACACATATTACATTTGCACCAGAATTCGACGCAGCGGCGATTCCCTTTGGAGAATCTTCTATAATATAGCACATCTTTTTATTTACATCATAGTATCTAATTAAAAAATTATATCCTTCGGCTGACGGTTTTGGTTCTTTTACATCCTGATTAGTAAGAATATAATCAAACAAATCATAAATTCCTGTTTTTTTCAGCATCAGTTCTGCTGTTTCTCTAATGCTGTTGGTATAGCACGCGACAGTGTGACCTTTTTCTTTCAAAAAGTTTAGCATTTCGATCTTTTCATCTCTTACAGTTGCATGTTTTTTGATTGTTTTTATGGTATATTTTTGCTTCAATTCGTAGATCTTTTCTACATCTTCATCTTTAATTCTGTCTTGCTTTAACAGGATAGAGAGTTTTTTTCTTGTTGGTATACCATTGAAAATTTTTATATGTTCTTGTTGAGTTATAACACAATCACTAGCTTCAAGCAATGCGTCGTTTAAAGCATCGCGATGCCAATCGCATGCTTCTACTAGCACGCCATCTAGATCAAAAATAAATAATTTTTTAGACATTTTTACCTCTCCTCTCCGGATCTATATCATATAATTTTAAAATTTCACTCAGTTCATCGGGATAATGTTCATAATCCCATTTGCCTTTTGTGACAGCAGTGGCAATATAAGGATACACATTGCTATCCCAATGAAATCTGCCTCTTTTGCTTTCTGTGCCATCGAAGTAATAACAACTTTTAAAATTTAAAAAATTTACATAATTATTGGAATTTCTCTCAAACTCCCAAATAGAGTTTCCTCTAGTCGCTTTATAAATGTTATATAAAGTTTTGGTTTTTATAATTGTTGGTTGTATTGCAAAAGATAAATTTAAAGGGTTTTTATAAATATTTTCTCCAAACATAGTGGTTTGTGAGTTGTTATATACGGCCTTTGTAAGTTTAATTATATCAATAGTGCTGCTTTTAACTTGTTCAATCAAGAAATCCATTTTATCAAATTGTGGTTGATCCAATAAAAACATATCCTCATGGTGAAAAATCACTATTTCTTCTTTTATTTTAGCTAAACTTTCGTATACTCTCTGTTGATATGGATGTGAATCATCATAATATATGACATTCCAATCTTTTGTGTCAAAAGAGTCAGTTTTATCTGTTATCAAATATTTCGTTTTTCCATTTAGAAATTTTTCAGATTGACCAAACATAATAGGCCAAATATCAGAGTATTCTGAATGTGAATAAAACACATATGCTTCCATTAAGCCCACCTAGTTTTTTGATAAAGTCCCGACTGAATACAGAACCATTTATGATGCAAATGACTATCAGTCATGCGCCACTTTGGAAATCTCATAAGATTTTTACTTTTTTCTTTTTTATCAATCTCGTTTGTAAATTGTCTTTGGTCATTAAAGTCGTTCACATTATAAAAATTGGAATCAGGCCAAGCAGTTGTCAAGGTCTTTTCATACTTAGATAACGGCTTGAAATCAATCAATGCAGAGCTATAGATTTGACCATATTGCTTCATTATCTCCGGAGAACCATAAAACCACATGTCGCCATACCCTGCGTTCTTTTGATCCCAATCAGTTGTATATAAGAAGCTTGTATCTTGATCATGGAGAAATCTAATTTTATTAACTTTAGAACCGCCTCGGGCCGATATGTCAAACCTTGTAGTCAATATCCAATCATAATTATCTTTAAGTGCTAATTCTAATGACTTGCATCTTGAGTAATAAAAACTTAATATCCTAGATGCTGTCGCATTCTTATATATCGTTCTTTTTCTAGAAAAGTATTCGTCAATATAATTTTGATATATTTTGTTCTCCGCACAAACAGAATCAAAATCAATCTGTTCTTCAAAAATGCTTGCTTTGGGATTATATAAATTTATAATCTCATCTTCAAATTCTGGTTGCCAGCAATGAACATAAAAATCTACGTTATTTACTTTTGATAATACAGTTTCATTAATGTGCTTTAAACCATCTTGCGAGGTTGCAAAATTGTTTTCACTTAAAGTACCAAAATATCCATGTAAACAAACTGCTGCTTTCATTTAACTATCTCAATATCTTTGAATAAAGGAAATTCTCTCAGGTCTCGATAGAACGGCTCTTCCGGTAGATCAGGCATGTCATCAGGATAATTTTGCATTAACATCAAGCCTCTTGCTGCTTGTTCTGGTGACATATAAGCATTCCATCCATTGAGCTCGATACTGTCTTCGTGATACATCACTTCACCACGACCTTCGTATCGCATCTTGCGAAACCATTTAACAGCCTCATAATCATCCGTTAGAATCATACCGCCTTTGCCAATCTTGAGATGCTTTTTAATATGAAATGAAAGGCACATCATTGATCCGGGAATATACATGTTTGATGTCAAACGCTTGGCTGCATCCCAAATAGGATAAGGTTCGAGTTGATAAACGCCCTTCCATCTATAATCTTTAAATTTAACATTGCCTCCAGCATGCATAATTGATTGCGGAACAGATAAATAAGTTTTAGCAGGAATAATGACCTCGTCAACATTATGATATTGACAGCACATAAGTAGCGCATCTGTACAATTATCTGTCGATACAGCATATGGCGCGCCGCAATAATCAGCGACTGTTTCTTCAAACATTTTGACAATTTTATAAGGATTATGTCTCATTCTTTCTCCAGAATATAATATTTCTTTTTAAAGCCACACTTCTCGAACAATTTAAGAGATGCTTCATTTTCAATTTTAACTTTGGCCTCGGAATCCGGATAATGCTCCATGATTGTATTGATCATAAAAGTTCCTACGCCTTTGCCTTGAAAATCAGGGTGAGTGGCAACCCGAATGTCTTTATTTATAATGCCAACGTAACCAGCAGGCTTATTTTTGTATAGACAGATAAAAAAGCAATCACCCCATGATTCCATATAAGCCTCATGGAATTCTTTTCCTATGTGTTCTTGTTGAATAAAACCCTCACGAACTCCATCCATATTTCTGAGCTCTCTGATGAACTCCCAATACTGTTTACTATTTTTGATTAAGACCATATATCCACCTGATTACCAAAAGGGCTATTAGAATTCATCCAATAGGATGTAAGATATCCTCGAGTATATTTCCAGCCTTGCAATCCTAATAAAGGATTAAGACATGAACCGATATCTAAAAAAGTATTATTTTGATTTTCTTTGAAGGCCTCGTAAATTACATAATTTGAAAGAGACGCAGCAGAGCACAAAATTATTGCATTATTAATAGAATTTTTAGCAATATATTCTTTAACGACCTCGGATGTATTGTAATCATTTATCATGCAATTAGAGCCGATTATGAATGATTTTTTAACAGAAAACGGCAAGTTTTCAACTATCGCGTTCTCGTTTACCACATATAAGATTTCACGCTCTGCGAACAATGGCAACATAGTTTCAACAAAGCTTTTATAGTTTGCATTAATAAGCAAGTTGGCAAATGTAAGATTTGCATGATCGCCTCCATGAAAATCAATCATCCAATCAAAATTTTCTTTTCCTACATGACCATCTGTCGCTGTGCAGATACCTTTGAAATAGTTGTCTTGATTATGCATAAAAGTTTCAATCAACTTCTGTCTATAAAAAGAATGTTGATTAGGATAATAACATTTTTGTTCTTCTGCTGTATATCTGTTAGGGCCTTTTATATGGCCAGTTATATAATGATTCTCTGCTAGAACAACTGTCTTATCTTGCAGAATAAATAATTCACCATCAGAAAAGCGAGAAAAAGCAAAGTTTTCTCCGTTCTTTAGCATACGAGTTAATTGATCAAAATCTTTTTTAAAATCTTTAAACATCTGCTTCCTTAAGAATATCCAAGATTCTGTACGAAGAAAGCCCATCGCCGTAAGGACAATCACCATATGGAATAGGATTTTTTTGTATTTCGTGAAATAAACTTTCTATTTTATCAGGCGTTGTTAAAAAAGAGAATACACCTAGGCCCTCGGCTCTTTCGGTGTGCTCACGACAAACAATACATTTCTTGCCAAAAAATGAAGTTTCCTCTTGAATACCACCGGAATCAGTTATAACCAATTTGGAATTTGCCAATCTATGCACAAACTGATCATATGGTATTGGATCTACGACATTTACATGAGTCAAAAGATGCTTATGTTTTTGAACATTGGGATTTGGGTGTAAAGGAATAGTGAATTTATATTCAGGATAATTTTTGGCAATAGTGTTTATTTTCTCGAACCAAACATCCATAATGTCGTGGTTCTCTCTTCTGTGTAAAGTTATTAAAACTTCATCGCCATAAGTTGTATCAATTCCAGCTAAATTATCTAGAACTGTATTTCCAACAATGTGAATGTCACCATTAACCTTTTCGTATTTAAGAACCTCGCCTGATGTTTTGGTTGGACATAAATGTATGTCAGCCATGCATGACACAGCTCTTCGATTGAATTCTTCAGGATATGGATGGCTCTTATTATATGTTCGTAATCCTGCTTCGAGATGAATAACTTTAAGTCCTCGATGAAACGCTGCGAGTGCCATAGAAAAAACAGAAGTTGTGTCGCCTTGTACAAATACTGACGTGACACCATCAAAGATCTCATTTTGATTCATCAAGCTGGATACAATTGAGTCTAATCTATTTTCGCCTTCTTGTATTTGAAGCGTTGTGACTTCTTCATCAATTTTATCTAGAATATCTAGATGCTGTCCAGTAAACAACAATTTATAAGGTATTTCACCTTTAAGTATTTCAACAACAGGTTTAATTTTGATCCATTCTGGTCTCGTTCCGAAACATATTAAAATCATAATTTAACTCCTCGAACAGTGTTCCAACCTTTTTGAAGACCATTCTGTACACAATAATCCCTCTCTGTGAAGAACTGTTGGTGCGAAACAGCATGATTATTTGAGGTTGCTTTAGAATCAATTCCCAACTCATTACCTAAAATAGAACCATGCAGTTCTTTATCTTCGGGCGGATGTGGAGGACAGTATGTTGGGATGCCGCCGTGAATCTTTGCCATAAAAGCAAATTGTATATCCTCTCCGTTGTCCCAAGTTGTTGGCTTCTCTTGCCATAAATATCTCAACCATTCTCTCTTAAAAAACCAAGCATGACCGACAAGATCAACCTCTGTTATTTCTTTATTTTGAGTTGGCCATCCACATCGATCATGTTGAACATATCTTGATCCATTAAGAAGAATACCAGCAGAGCCAAGAATACCTTCATGAGTCTTCATTGTATTCAAGCAATTTTCGTGCCACTTTGAACCGGGTATTGTATCATCATCATAAATTGCAATGTATTCAGTGTCAGCCAAAAGTGCAGCAGCGAATCTGCCGTAGAACTTCCAATTGAAATCGTTTTTAAATATTCTATCAACATCAAGACCAGAAAAATCAAAATTTTCATTGTCCTCGTGATGATTGACCCATAACCAGATTTGCGCAGGTTTTACAGTTTGATTTCGTAGAGCCTCGATTTGCATCTCAAGATTGTAAGGACGTCTATAACAGTTCAAAATTACCGTAATATCGCCTTCTTTTTGCTCTATCTCTTCGATGTGACTCATGGTATCAATAATCTTTGAGACAACCAAATCTCTTTGATTATCAACGAATTTTATAAGGTTTTCGCCCTTATATTCTTTGAACCAAGGCTCATATGTGCAGCCGTTGAGATTGTTGGTCAATAGCTTACAACCAAGCATTCTTGCTTCGAGGACAACACGACAAAAGCTTTCTAATGTTTTAGGAAAGAAAACAAATTTTTCGTATTGAGCTAATTGCGATATGAAAGTATTATAATCAGTTTTTTGTACAATATCGTACTGAATGTCTTTGCTGTTACAATATTGAATTGAATCTGACAAGCCTTTAATAGGATTTGGATCTCCGGAAATAAAAGCCTTATTATTTTTTTCTTTTATATTACTTCTAATAAAATCAAGTTGTTCTTTTGACCATAAAGAACAACCTAAATTAATAACGTTTTCAATGCTTAAGTTATTCTTTAAAACTTCTGCGTGCTTTACAGATTGACAAAAAACCATATTTGCTGATTTATAAAAATCTCTATTTGCCAGCTCTTGAGATGGTGCCACAAATCCCGCAAACAAAGCGGGATTTCTACTTTTCAAGTATTTGTGATCATGTTCGAGAATATAATATTTGTATTGAGGTAAAGAAAGAAACTTTTTTGTTTTCTCGCTCAATCCAACAAAGTTAGAGATTAAAAATATAAAACCCATCTTGCCATATAAAGCAATATGTTTTTCATTAAATTCTTGGCTCTTGAATTTAGCAATTTTAAAATCTCTAGATTTCAATTCTGATATAAGAACATCATCGTAGATTTCTGCTCCTCCGTTAACTTCTTCTTTGAAGAAATCGGAAACGAACACTATCTTATTCATTAATCAAACTCCAGCACTTCCGGCTCTTCGTTGTTGATTTCTATTATAGAGCTATCAAATCCCAAAACAGAATCGACAAACAATTTGTATAAGTTTTCATCTGAAAATTTATCATTGACAATAAGTTTTAATTTTTCTGCTGTCTCTTTGGCTTTGTGCCATGTTTTATGGGTTTTACGAAGAGTCATTTTATAAGATCCTTGATCTGCATATGCCCATTGCGAGTCAGGCTCGATTACACCTTGCCAATGTACTTGTGGTTGTACCGGTTTTAATTCACATTCTACTTTCTGATAATACTCTTGGTCATCGTGAGTTAAAAAGTCAAGTTGTCCGGACCATCCAATAGAAATAACTGGGAGTCCTTCACGAGCCGCTTCATATAAAGGAAGACCAAAACCTTCTCCATGAGCAATATTAACAATTGCTTTAATCTTTGGATGAGTATATAATCCGGTCATTTGACCGGCAGAAAGATCACCATGAAGAATGTGGACTTTACATTTACGCTCTGGATATTCGGCAAGAACATTTTTAACTGATTTATAAAAAACTTCAAAGTCCATTTCTGAATTGCACTTGATATTTGATTTAAGAACTAAACCAACTTCTTGATCGATAAATTCTTCAACCCACCATTTAAGTGCGTTTCCAAAATTCTTGCGAGGAGAAATCTGCGAGACCATAAGAAAATTAAAATCATAAGGAAGATCAAAACCTTCAATAACCTCGGCTTCTGCTTTTGGGGTATTCTCCCAAACAACTTCAACTGGTGTGTTCAATTTATAATCAATAATTTCGCCTGTTTGATTATTCTTAGCTTGAGCAATTGTCTTTTCATAAGTATTTTTAGCATGATTAGAGACAACCAAAATTTTATCAACCTCTTCGTTTCCTTTTTGCAACCATGCGGGTGACACTTTATCTGTCTCAATTCCTGCGGTATATCCAATATTGATAGGACATATTTTCTGGAATTCATTTGGAATTGTAACTTGAAGCGACATATCGGGCTGAAATTGTTTCGCTTGAATGAGAGTTTGAGTTTGGGCAATCTTTTCATCCATCCAATCTCTAAAATCAGATGTTTCCCAAACCCAACCGGTTTTTCCCCAAGCAATAGGTTGAATATAAATATCAAATATGTCCTCGCGACTTTTAAGAGCGCGAAGAGCAAAGCGAGATTGCTCGCCGTATCCTGATTGAGAGAGTACAGGTCCTCTTACAAAGATTTTCTTTTTCACGCTACCTCCAAGAAACGAATACCTTGATAATTGGTTCTTGTTGCCCAAGAGCCATTTTCTTCATGAACCTCGGTCATAATATCAACCCATTGCTTGTTAAAGGTTTCAAAGTTATAATTCTTCATAACATGTTCTCGACCGTTCAAGCCCATGCTTCTTCTATCTGCTGGAGACATAAAATACATTTTTTCCAAAGCGGAAATAAATTGTTTTTCACTTATTCTGTCTTCGTAGATATAAGGAACGTCTTGCGACCCAATCACCGCCTTTGACTCTGGGATCAAAGGAATCCCTGTTGCATCACTGCCCAATACAACTTGTTCTTGAAGTCCTCCGGTCATATTCGCTATAATCGGAGTTCCGCACGACATCGACTCAAGGGTCGCAAGACCAAAACCTTCAGCATCAGATAGATTGATCGTGCAATCAACCATATTATACAATGCAGCAAGGTCTGTCTGATTTACCTTTTTAGTTGAAAAAAGAACTTGATTTTGTGTGTTCAAACCAAGATGTTCAACTATGTGGCTCAAATCTTGGCCATGAGCATCTTTAGGATCAGTATGCATGATAAGCATTGCTTTGTCATGTCCAACTTTATCAAGAAACTTTTTGAACCAAAAAATTAAAGAACCTGATTGTTTTCTTCTGGCATTTCTATTGTTCCAGAAAAAGATAACTTTATTCCAATCTTGTTTATCTAATGAATCTTTTTTAATTTGAATAATTTGTTCATCTGTGAAAGGCTTAAACACTTCGCTATTGACAGCGTGAGGAACATAATCCAATTTAATTTCAGGAGCAACCTCAGCAACAATATCTCTTGTTACTTTTGAGATTGCACAGATTCTATCATTTGAAAGATAATATTTGCGATTGAACATTGGCGCAGGGAAATTATCCCAAACATGGTAATAAACCATTGGAACCAATGGACGAATTTCATTCTCCATATCCCATAGCCATCCATAAAAACGGGGATCGGTCATAAACCAAAGAATGTCGGGCTTTTCGGTTCTTAAAATAGAACGGATCATCTCCTGTGTTCCATAACCGTCAACAGGGATGATCCGCCATTCGTCACCATAAGGATCTACTCTCATTGGTCTATAATCATGATGTCTTATAGCACCACCAAGAGAGATAACCTCAAATTTGTCGCTTTTTAGCAAAGCCTCACAAACATATTTGGTTTGTGTACCGACCCCCGATGGAGATAAAGGGTGATCGGAAATAGTCAAAACTTTAATCTTTTTAGACATACTTATCCTTTTTTATATATATTATAACACACTTGGATAAATTTGTCAAGTATTTTTTTTATTTTTTTTTAAATTACATACAATTTTCTGTTTTATTAAACTCACAACCTTTGCAAGACATACGATTTTTAATATGGAATCCTCGACTAATTGCCGTGACAGCCTTAAGAAGAAAATCGGTTGCATTTTGTGTCTTGCGAGGACCCGAGGTCACACGGAAGATCTCAACATTATTTGCTTTTGCGGTTCGCTTAAGCAATCCAAAGTAAGTCTCAACCATTGAAGGATCAATGTTGTGCTTCTGGCACCAGAACTTCTTGTAAAGAGTCAACTGATAAGTCGTCATTCGATCAGACTTCTTTTGTTGATCCCAACCCCAAGAGCAAGTCTTCCAATCAATGATATGATACTTGCCGTCCGGAGTCTTAATAACGAGGTCAATGAACCCTTTGAAATCACAACTATCTTCGGTAAATTCTTTGATAGGTTCGAAGAGTTTTTCCTCTGCTTGATGAACTTCATACTCGGGGAAGGCTTTAGATAGTTCGCCCAAAACTTTGCTATATATGGGCTCTGCTTGATCACGCATTTGAGAAATAAGGTTCTCTCGCAATTCGACTTTCTTTGGAAGACCTTCTAATTCTTTCTCGAAGATAATATTAAAGTGCTCTCCGAAGTCTTCTTTGTCTAGAACTCCCGAAACTCCAAACTCACATACAGAATGAAGAGCAGTTCCGAAGCATGTGTATTCATTACCTTCGAAGCCAGCGAGGCCATCGATGTAAATAAGTTTGTGCTTAAAAGGGCACTCGTTCCAAATTTTAATTTCTGAATAAGATACATGTTTCATTAGTCCTCCTCGAATAAATCTTCAAAAATATTGTATAAAGCTGGGCTTAGCTTTCTTACTTGATCGCGATGCCCAAAGACCCATTCTTCAAAGGTTCTCGCATAATACTCGCTCAATGATGTTGCGGCATAAGCGGAGATAAACAAGCCATTTACCAAATCGTTGATAACATCATAACCAACCTCAAGATAAAGATAATCATCGATAATCTGATCGAAGTCTGAATTTACCAACATTGACTTTGGCGGATGAAGATCATAAGATTGACAAAGATTGAAAAGTGTTTCGCGCTTGGCCATAAACTCTCGTTCAATC
>Ga0222719_10000292_pt1 | contig 50830 bp, 53 predicted proteins | sample C33_34DmetaG_FD_165039 | JGI IMG/M metagenome (GOLD analysis project Ga0222719, IMG submission 165039) | Estuarine water microbial communities from San Francisco Bay, California, United States - C33_34D | ecosystem: Environmental > Aquatic > Marine > Unclassified | place: USA: California...
GGCACAAAGAAAATAGATTCTTTAAAACCATTGTCTATGGTTTATTCGGGACATCAATTTGGTCAGTATGTGGAGCAACTTGGTGATGGCAGAGGATTGCTTGTTGCGCAGATACACTCTGATGAGGGCTTATTAGATATCCATCTTAAAGGTGCTGGCAAAACTCCTTATTCCCGCTTTGGAGATGGTCGAGCTGTTCTAAGGTCTGTCATAAGAGAGTATTTATGTGGTGAGGCAATGTATGCTCTATCAATTCCTACCACAAGAGCCCTGATGATTATTGGTAGTGATGAGATGGTAATAAGAGAAAAAAGTGAGTCTGCTGCAATGCTTGTAAGGACTGCAAAAACTCACATAAGATTTGGAAACTTTGAGTATTTTCACTACAACAATAAACCTGAACATGTTAAAGCCCTGGCAGATTTTTGTATTAATTCGTATCCTCAATATTTCTCAAGAACCAAGAATGCATATGAAGATTTCTTTAGAGTTATCGTCAAGAACACAGCAAATATGATTGCTCACTGGCAAGCCTATGGCTTCAATCATGGAGTGATGAATACTGATAACATGAGCATTTTAGGCGAAACATTTGATTATGGGCCTTATGGTTTTATGGAAGACTACAATCCAAGCCATATTTGCAATCATTCTGATTACCAAGGTAGGTATGCATTCAAAAATCAACCTTATATTGGATTATGGAATTGTTCAGCTTTGGGTCATGCCCTATCCTCGCTTATCTCTGAGGAGAGTCAGACTGAGATTCTCCAGACATATGAAGAAATCTTTCAAAATACTTTAGCTGAGCTTTATAGAAAAAAACTGGGTCTAGGGCTAGAGGAACCTGAAGATGCTACTTTAATTCAGGGTCTATTAGATATTATGGAATCTGAAAAACTAGATTACACCAATACCTTTAGAAATCTTATGCATACCCTAACCAACAAAATTTCTCCTGAACTAAGCTCAGAAATTTCTAAAAGCTGGGTTGTCTCTTTTCTCAAAAGACATTCTAGAGAAACTATGTCTCAAGAAAAAAGATTGGGGCTCATGAGCCAGATGAACCCAAAATTTATTTTAAGAAACTATATGGCTCAAGAAGCCATTGAGGCTGCTGAAAAAAATGATTTTTCGTTGCTAAACACTTTATTGATTGTTTTGACTCAACCTTTTGAAGAGTTTCCTGAGCATCAGAAGTTTGCAAATAAATCTCCGAAATGGGCAAAAGATTTAGAGATTTCTTGTTCTTCATAAGCGTGCAATAATTATTGAATGAAAAAAATACATATCCTTAAATTAGTTAGCGCTGTTTCTATCTTGGTATTAATCTCCAGCTGTAATATTCCTTTAGTGCCTTTTATTTAGGTGATTCATTATGTTGATCTGATAGATTATGAAGGCGATGAAAAAAATCTAAATTAATAGATTCATCTAAATCAACAATGTTTTGATAATCATAAGCATCGAAATCATGCCTTGGCGGATGATTAATTCTAAGAGACTTGAATCCACTAGCAAGATTATGAGCTGAAAGATCCTTCAACTGGTTAGAAAGAGAGCGTAAATCTAGCTCACTGTTAAACATTGCTAAAGGAAATCCATGAGCATGCATGTCACGCACAATATTTTCTAATCCATGAGACCAATGCATTAATTGATGATCCCTTGACTTGTTCTCTTTGAGACAATCAAATGCTTTTGCACACTCTAAAGCAATTACAGATGTTCCATTCATTTTACCTTCAATGCTATAACCCGCTATATGGGGTGTAGCGATAAATGAATTTTTAATAGCAGTTATTGATGGAGTAGGCTCATCCACCCAAACATCTGCAACATAAATCAAGTCACTGGATTGTGAAAGTACCTTCTCGCAAACAACTCCTCCTCTTGATGTGTTAATCAAGATTTTATCTCTCAGACAACTCCTGTGTGATTGATTGATTAATTGGCTTGTGGGATAAGCACCTTGTTTGGTGAAAGGAACATGAATTGTTATTAAGTCACATGCCAATACTTCTTCCATGGTCACCAAGTGTGAATCATTTAAAAGAGGATCATAAGCGAATACCTTAATGTTAAGAGCTGAAAGTAGTTGATAAACCTTTTTACCAATATTGCCATACCCAATGACCCCAACGGTTTGTCGGACACTAAATAGACCCTCTTGAATGAGTTCTGCTAAAGCTGACATTACATAATGTGTAACACTGGATGCATTACAGCCTGGGGCAAATGACCACAAAATATTTTGAGCATCTAAATATTCAATGTTTAGATGATTTATTCCTGCAGTTGTCGAGCCAATAAATTTGATTGATGATTGATCACATAACTCTTTATCTACACGAGTAGTCGATCTCACAAAAAGTGCGTCAATATCTCTCAGATCATTTGAGGTAAGTTCATCGAATGCAAAAAGCTCTAGTGAAAATTCGTCAGCAAAAAACTCAGATAATTTTTGCTCGACACTTGGAATTTGTGAATCTGCAGCGATCTTGATCAATGGGACTTATCTCTCCAGATATTACTTTTAATCCATCCCCAGATACTGTTATTTCCAAGAGAGTAGCGATCAAGTAAGTCAAAGTCACGAGCTAATTTTATGGGGTCCTGAAAAAAGTTTTTTCTGCTAATAAACTCACCCTCATCAAGATTTCTAATAAATGTCGCGGGGTTGCCAGCATAAATTGTATTATTTGGAACATCTTTCGTAACAACTGATCGAGCTCCAATAATGCTATTTGCTCCAATCCTAACACCCTTGCAAATCATTGCATCTTCGCCAACCCATACATTTTCTTCAAGAACAACAGGCCGAGGATCGCCAACAACCTTTGTTCTATCGTAAATTCCATGCCAATCAGCATCAGTTATGCATGAACCATGACCAAACATACATGAATCTCCGATTGAGATTTTATCAGCAGCCATAATTCTTACTCCAGGAGAAATTAACACATAGTTCCCAATGTCAACTTCACCATTCCAATCTCCAGTATCCCAACTTGTTATTTGAATGTATGCATCAGGGGCGGAAATAAAAGTAGGAAAATCACCAACAGAAATATTTGAACCAAATAACTTTATAAATTGAGGTTTAAAAAATACCGTCCCTTTTCCAAGATTTTTAAATTGAGGTCTAAGGAAGTGATTGACATACAGCTTAGTAAGCTTAGATATAATTTTTTTTAGCCAATATGGTCGACTATCTTTTCTAATTTTATTTCTCCATTTTAGGGTGATTCTTATATGATAAAGTACCGAGAAATTTCTGGGCTTATTTTTTTGAAAAAATTACTAAAAGAGCTAAAGCAACTTCTAAAAATAGGTATACCTATCTATGGATCCCAAATTTCATACATGGGGATGGGAGTTACTGATACCATTGTCGCTGGACGAGCCAGTGCGCTCGATTTATCTGGATTGGCAATAGGAAATGCCCTATCCATGCCTTTTTATTTTCTGCTTGGTGGCTGTTTATTTGCAGTCACCCCTATAGTTGCTCAACTATTTGGAGCAAAAAAATTTGAAGAAATTGGTCAAAAGGTTAGAGAAATATTATGGGTTAGCATAGCTTTAGGTTTTATTGGATTCGTTCTATACAGAAATCTGAGTTTTTTGATTCCTTACTTTGATATTGAAGAAAATATTGCTCAGATTTCAGATGGATATTTAAAAGCAATGTCTTTTGGTTTTATCGCTAACATGCTATTTACTTGTCTTCGTTGCTACAGCGAAGGCATGGGTTTGACTCTTCCAGTATTTTGGGTTGCATTTATTGGTATGTTGCTAAATATTCCTCTGGATATTATTTTTGTCTATGGGTATTTTGGAGTGCCTCCAATGGGTGGAGTAGGCTGTGGAATTGCAACTTCAATAAATATAATTATTGGTTTGTTTGTTTTAATATTAGTAATCCTTAAGAAGAAAGAATATAAGCCAACAAGATTATTTTCAAAATTTTCTGGCCCCAATAAAGACACTACAAAAGAGGCGCTTAAATTAGGTGTGCCTATTGGATTTGGAGTATTTGTAGAATTAAGCATGTTTTCAGGGGCAGCATTGATACTGGGATCACTTGGCGCAACAGTGATTAGCGCTCATACGGTGGCAATAAATATTGCAAGTGTTTTATTTATTTTGCCATTATCCTTTGGTCTAGCTGCCGCAACAAGAATAGGTAATTTAGTTGGTGAACAAGAGTTAGGTAAAGCCAAATATGCCTCTCACATCGCTATATTGATTTGCTTGGTTGGTGCAATTTTGAATACATTAATAATACTGTCTTTTAAAGAGGCTCTTGTGTCTATGTATTCCGAAGATTTGACTGTTATCGCGATAGCAATAAATCTTTTACTCTTTGCAGCGATCTTTCAAATTCCTGATGGCATGCAGATGGGTGCTTTGGGAAGCTTAAGAGGATACAAGGATACTTTTGCTCCAATGCTAATGTTAATTTTCACTTATTGGTTGATTGCCTTACCTGCAGGATATTATCTAACCTACTATGGCTTCTTTGGAGATCCACTAGGTGCTGCCGGTATTTGGATAGGGATGATAACCGGGCTTACAGCATTTGCAGCCTTAATTATTCCAAGACTTAATTATGTTGCTAATAAGCTTATAACTAAATCTAGCTCAACACTTCCTTAACCTTTGCTCCAACTTGAAGTAAATTTTCGGCAATGTAAACCCCGCATTCTTCTAGTTTTTTAATTTTATCTGCAGCAGTGCCCTTACCGCCTGCAATAATAGCGCCTGCATGCCCCATCCTCTTTCCTGCTGGTGCTGTTTGTCCAGCTATGTATGAAATTACTGGTTTGGAAACATGGTTTTTAATATATTCTGCTGCTTCTTCTTCAGCGGTTCCTCCGATTTCACCTACCATAACAATAGCTTTAGTCTGCTGATCTTCTTGCATCATTTTTAAAACATCGATAAAAGAGGTTCCTGGTATTGGATCACCTCCGATACCAACGCATGTACTTTGACCAAGACCTAAGTCACTTGTTTGCTTCACAGCCTCATAAGTTAAAGTGCCAGATCTAGAAATAATTCCAACCGAGCCTTTCATGTGAATGCTGCCTGGCATTATTCCTAATTTTGCCTCGCCTGGAGTAATGACTCCAGGACAGTTAGGTCCTATTAAGGTTATTCCCAGTTCGTCAATTCTCTTTTTAACAATTAGCATATCTAAAGTTGGCACTCCTTCTGTGATACAGATTATTAATTTAATGCCTGCATCAGCAGCTTCTAGAATAGAGTCTTTACAAAATTGCGCTGGAACAAAAATGATAGAGGCATTAGGCCTCACTGCTTCAACAGCCTCGTGAACTGAATTAAATACGGGAACTCCCAAATGTGTTTGTCCTCCTTTACCAGGCGTTACACCTCCAACAATATTCGTTCCATACTCAATCGATTGCTCTGAATGCATGGTAGCTTGAGAACCAGTAAAACCTTGAACCAAAAGACGTGTATTTTTATCTACCAATATACTCATTTACTTAACTCCACAGCTTTTTTAGCCGCATCCTCTAGGTTGTTTAAACCAACGATTTTTGCTGTTGATTCTGCAAGAATTTTACTTCCAATGTCTGCATTGTTGCCCTCTAATCTAACAACCACTGGAATAGAGACACCAACCTCTTCAATTGCAGCTAAGATACCTTCTGCAATGAGATCACATCTGACAATGCCGCCAAAAATATTTACTAGCACAACCTTTACTTCAGGATCAGCCAATATCAATTTAAAGGCTTTGGATACTCTTTCTTGAGTAGCTGTTCCACCAACATCAAGAAAGTTTGCAGGAGACCCGCCAAAATATTTAATTGTGTCCATCGTCCCCATTGCTAAACCTGCACCATTAACCATGCAGCCAATATTTCCATCAAGAGAAACATAACTCAAATCATCTAATGCAGCTTCTGCTTCGCGAGGATCTTCTTGAGAAGGATCGCGCATGGCTTGAATTTCTGGTTGACGATATATTGCATTTGAATCAATGTTAATTTTTGCGTCTAAGCAATGAAGTTTGCCTCCCTGAGTAATCACAAGAGGATTTATCTCAAGCAAGCTAAGATCATGAGTGATAAATAAATCAGTTAATTGTGGAAGCATTTTTGCAAATTGTTTTGCTTGCTCAGCATCGAGGTCCAAAACTCTAGATATTTTCCTTGCTTGAAAACCCATAGGTCCGGTTAGAGGATCAATGGGTTCATAGATAATTTTTTCAGGTGTATTTTCAGCTACCTCTTCAATATTAACTCCTCCTTCACTCGAACCTATAAAAACTATTTTTTGAGTCCCCCTATCAACCACGGCACTGAGATAAAGCTCTTTAGCAATATCGGTGCATTCTTCGATTAATATTGAATTTACAAGCTGGCCATTTGAATCTGTTTGATATGTAACAAGTCTTTTGCCAAGCCATTGGTTAGCAAATTCTAGGGCTTCTTCAGGCGCATTAACTAGCTTAACTCCTCCGGCTTTACCCCGTCCACCAGCATGCACTTGGGCCTTCACGACCCATTTATTGCCTCCTATATCTCTACATGCATTAACGGCTTCATCTGCAGAGGTAATAACCTTATTCTTTGAAACAGGTAAGCCAAACTTTTTAAAAAGTTCTTTGCCTTGATATTCATGAAGATTCATTTTTTTCTATTGCCTATATGTATTGCCTGTCCGTTAACAGCTAATGCTGCCTCATGCAGTGCTTCTGAAACCGTTGGATGACTAAAAATAGTCAGCCCGAGGTCTTCTGCACTAGCTCCAAACTCCATGGCAACAACTGCTTGTTGGACTATGTCCGCAGCTGAAGGTCCAAATGCATGAACACCAAGTATTGTATCTGTTTTCTTATCAGCTATGACTTTGATGAAACCTGTGCTTTCTCCAGAGGCTAATGCTCTTCCGCTGGCTGCAAATGGGAAGGATCCTGTTTTAAACTCTATACCTGATGCAGAAAGATCTTCTTCGGTTTGCCCCACCCAAGCAACTTCCGGATGAGTATAAATGACGGATGGAACCAACTCATATGGCATTTCTGCGTGCTTGCCAGCAATTCTTTCAACAACCATAATTCCTTCCTCGGAAGCTTTATGAGCCAACATAGGACCTCTTACAACATCACCAACTGCCCAAATGTTTTGAACATTAGTTTCACAATAGTCGTTAACCGGGATACAACCCTTTTCATCAACACTTAAGCCACAATTCTCACCAAGAAGGTTGTCTGTATTTGGCTTTCTTCCAACCGCAACAATTAATTTATCAACCATCAACTCTTTGAGATTACCATTATTTTCATAAGTCACAGTGACGTCTTTTTTGTTAGATAATGCAGATGTTACTTTGCATCCCAAATTAATATTTAAGCCCTGTTTGTTAAATTCTTTAAAAACATCTTTGGCGATTCTTTTATCAGCCATTGGTAAAAATTCATCCATAGCCTCGAGGATTGTGACCTCTGAGCCTAACCTTGACCACACACTTCCAAGCTCCAATCCAATTACCCCAGCTCCTATGATTCCTAGTTTTTTTGGAACTGTTTTAAATTCAAGAGCTCCTGTGCTATCAACAATATCTTTATGATTGATTTCTGCTACTGGTATATTGATTGGAGATGAGCCAGTGGCAATAACAATATTTTTTGTTTCAAGAATTTCAGACCCTTTTTTTGAGGTAACTTCAACATGATTTGAATCAATTATTTTTGCATGGCCAAGAACTTGAGTAACTTTATTTGCTTTAAAAAGGCCTGAGACGCCAAGAGTTAATTGATTAACAATTTTACTTTTTCTGTCCATCATCTTTGCAATATCTAACTTAGGTTTATTAACCTCGATACCATGATCAGAAAAATGTTTTATTGCATCTGAATATCTATGAGAAGAGTCAAGCAATGCTTTGGATGGAATGCATCCAACATTGAGACAGGTGCCACCCAATTGTGAATTTCCATCAGAATCAGACGATTCCTCAACGCAGACAGTATTTAATCCAAGCTGTGAAGCTCTTATTGCAGCAACGTAACCAGCTGGACCACTTCCAATTATAACAACATCATACATTTTTTATTCTCATAGATTTAAAAGGAGTTTTTCTGGTGATTCTAATTGATCTTTGATGGAGATTAAGAATGCAACAGCTTCCTTACCATCTAATAATCTGTGATCATAACTAAGAGCAAGATACATCATTGGTCGAATCACGACTTCGCCCTCTAACGCAACGGGCCTATCTTGAATAGTGTGCATTCCTAAAATAGCTGTCTGAGGAGCATTCAAAATAGGGGTAGATAGCAAGGAACCAAAAACTCCTCCGTTAGAAATAGTGAAGGTACCTCCTTGCATTTCAGCAATTGAAAGCTTGCCGCTCCTCGCTTTCTCTGAATAATCTGAGATTGATTTTTCAACATCTGCTATTCCTAAATTATTTGCATTTCTGATCACTGGAACTACAAGACCTCTTTCTGTGGAAACAGCTACACCTATATCTTGATAACCATGATAAACAATATCACTTCCGTCTATAGAAGCATTTACCACAGGAAACTTTTTCAGCGCTTGAACTGCTGCTAAAACAAAAAACCCCATAAACCCAAGCTTTACTTCATGCTTGGCATAAAAATCTTCGCCATATTGAGCTCTTAAATCTTTGATGGGTTTTAAATTAACTTCATTGAATGTTGTTAGCATTGCAGTTTCTTGCTTTACGCTTAACAACCTACTAGCAATAGTTGAACGCAACCTAGACATCGGCACCCTCTCTTCTATCCGATCAATCGAAGAAATAGAAGATGAATCAGATACGGGAGAATGAATTTTTTGTTCATTTTTTGTATTCTCTGAAGACTCATCAAGATGGTTCACTATATCTGCCTTGGTAATTCTTCCATCTTTTCCTGAACCATCAATGCTACTCTCATCTAAATCATGCTCTTTTAATAATTTTTTTACCGCAGGACCATTAGACAAAGATTGATTTTCAATGGGCTTAACACCATCTGTTTCGATCTTATGATTAGGCTCAGGCAAGCTATCTGCTTGCAATGGTATTTTACTATCAGTCTCACCATCTTTTTGAAATTCTGCTATCAATTCAGCGCTTAGCACAATCTCCCCAGCAGGTTTTATAACTTTAGATAGAACCCCATCAAAAGGAGCAACAACCTCTAGGACAACTTTATCGGTTTCAATTTCAGCAATAACCTCATCTTGCTTTACGGGCTCACCTTCTTTTTTAACCCAATTTGCAATAGTTCCATCTGCTACAGATTCTGGAAATGTTGGAGATTTTATTTCGATTGGCATAATTTTTCTCTCTAAGATGTTAAAGCTTCGGTAATCAAAGCTTCTTGTTGTTGATTATGTAATTTATTAAGACCAACCGCTGGAGCGGCTGAAGCCGGTCTGCTAACTAATTTTATTTCTGTAGCATTGATCTTATCTAATACCTGTTGCAACCTATGGCGATGACTAAACCAGCTGCCTTGATTACTGGGTTCTTCCTGACACCAAATAAATTTATTAGCATTCTTATATTGCTTGATGATTTTCTCTAGTGAGTCATATGGAAAGGGATATAATTGCTCCACTCTTACAAGAGCAATATTTCGAATTTCAAGCTCTTCTCTTTTGCTTTCTAGGTCATAAAATACTTTGCCTGAACACATAATAATTTTTTCGACTAGCTCATCATTTACATAATTATCATCTATGACATATTCAAAAGATCCATCTGTAAGATTTTCTAATGTGGAAATAGCTTTAGGGTTTCTTAATAAACTTTTTGGAGAAATAATAACTAGCGGTCTTCTCATTTTTCGGATTGTTTGCAACCTTAGCAAGTGATATATCTGCGATGGGGTGCTGGGAACACATACTTGAATATTTTCATTAGCACATAATTGTAAAAACCTTTCTAATCTTGCACTGCTATGCTCTGGACCCTGGCCCTCATAACCATGCGGAAGAAGCATCACCAGCCCAGAAAGCCTTTCCCATTTGTGCTCAGCGGAAACGATAAATTGATCTATAACTACTTGCGCTCCATTAACAAAATCTCCAAACTGCGCTTCCCAAATTACTAGACCAGATGGTCTGGTAGCAGAATAACCATACTCAAATCCTAGCACCGCTTCTTCAGAAAGAAGGGAATCATAAATATCTATAGTTGTATCAGCATTGTTTGCAATTTCAGTTAATGGCATGGATCCAATACCATCTTTTTGATTTAGCACCACTGCATGACGATGAGAAAATGTTCCTCTTCTAACATCTTGACCGGAAAATCTAATGGGATAGCCTTGATCAAGCAAGGTTGCATAAGCCATATTTTCAGCAAATCCCCAATTCACAGGAATATTTCCTTTCATCATTTCAATTCTATCTGCAAAGATTTTTTCTACCTGCCTTTGCAAGACGAAATCCTTTGGAGGGGTAAAAGCTATTTGAGCAAGCTCTTTAAACCTTTGTTGATTAAAAGCAGATTCAATTTTTTCATCTGCACTTTGATTTATATATGGAGTCCAATCAAACCACATCGATTCATTAGGTTGTGTTGCTAAGTTGTGTGCGACAGAGTCGCCATCTTCTAAACTAGCTCTATATTTCTTTTCAATTTCATTGCACTCAGACTCATTAGTAACTCCAGACAGAATAAGTTTTTCTTGATATGAAGTTTTTACAGATGGATGATTGGCAATTTTTTGATACATTATTGGTTGCGTTGCTGATGGGTCATCAGCTTCATTGTGGCCTCTTCTTCTATAGCAAAAAAGATCTAAAATAATATCTTTTTTAAAGTTGTACCTGTATTCGCATGCTAATTTAGCTGCAAAAACAACCATTTCTGGATCATCTCCATTAACATGAAGTATAGGTGCTTCAATCATTTTTGCGACATCGGTCGCATACTGTGTTGATCTAGAGTCCTCTTCATTAGAGGTGGTAAATCCAATCTGATTATTAACTATTACATGTATTGAACCGCCAACTCCATAACCTCTAGTTTGAGACATTTGAAGGGTTTCCATTACCACGCCTTGACCAGAAAATGATGCGTCACCATGAATTAAAATTGGAACAACAAGCTCTTTTTTCGTATCTTTTAATCTATCCTGCCTTCCTCTCACTGATCCTAAGACTACAGGATCAACAATCTCAAGATGTGAAGGATTGTTTGCCAAAGAGACATGAACTTCTCCATTGGGAGTTAATATATTCGATGAAAAACCTAGATGATATTTTACATCGCCCGAGCTTGCTCCCTCTAATTCGAAATCCTCCTCAAACGCAGAAAATAATTCTTTGGGCGGTTTACCCAATACGTTGACCAGTAAGTTCAATCTGCCTCTATGCGCCATACCAAAACAAATTTGTTCAGCTCCAAAAATTCCGCAGTTCTGTATCAAGCTATCAACCAAGGGGATAAGAGATTCTGCACCATCAATTCCAAACCTTTTCATGCCTGGATATCTAGCAGACAAAAATTTTGCAAGACCTTCAGCTGAGCTTAAACGTTTTAAAATATATTTTTGTTCATCTGTCTCAAAATGAAGCTTCCCTAGATTTGGTTCAAGCCTATTTTGGAACCAAGTCCTTTCCTCTAGAGATGAAATATAGTTATATTCTATTCCTAAAGTATTGCAATATATTGCCTCTAAAGCCTGAATAATTTCAGACAAAGTTGCTGAATCTTTTCCTATCTTTAATGTATCTGTATCAAATACATCTGAGAGGTTTGATTCATCTAGATCATAGAAGCTAAGATCTAAATCGTCACAGTGTCGTATTGGTTTTAGTCCCAATGGATCTAATTTAGCCTTTTGATGACCTCTATTTCGATATGCTTGTATTAGCTTAATAACTTGGATTTGGTTTGAGTTAACGCTGCTACGTATAGCAGGTTTTATAGAAGGATTAACCTCTGCTTCTTTGAACCTGTTAACAATCTCTTTGTGCGAAACCTCTTTTTTCGATCCATTAACCTTAGGTAATGAGTCAAAGTAAATTTTCCAATCATCAGGAACTGATAATGGATTGTCTAAATATGATTCATACAGAGATTCTAGATATGAGCTTTGTGCACCTGCTGCATGAGAGGTTGACCAGAATGCTTCCATATTATTCATTTTTTAGATCAGCCCAAGCCATCAGATACTATAATATTTTCTTTTTTCTTATTAGATAACAGCATTGACTTAATTTCGCCTATTGCATGATTAGGATTTAAGTCTTTTGGGCAAACATTCACGCAATTCATAATTCCATGGCATCTGTAAACGCTGAATGGATCAGAAAGACCCTCAAGCCGTTCAGCAGTTTTTGTGTCTCTTGAATCAGCAATGAATCTATAGGCCTGTAACAAAGCAGCTGGGCCGACAAATTTGTCAGGATTCCACCAAAAAGATGGACAGCTTGTTGAGCAGCATGCACATAATATGCACTCATATAGACCATCGAGCTTATCTCTGTCTGCTGGAGATTGTAATCTTTCTTGAGCAGGAGGTTGTGTTTCATTTTGCAGAAAAGGTTTGATCTTGTCATACTGGGCGTAGAATTCAGTCATATCAACAACTAAATCACGTATAACAGGCAAACCAGGCAGCGGTCTAAGTTCAATCTTATTTTTTTTGATTGCTTGAGAAATAGGAGTTATGCAAGCGAGCCCATTCTTGCCATTAATATTCATTCCATCAGAACCACATACTCCCTCTCTACAAGATCTTCTATATGAGATTGAGGAATCCTGCTCTTTTAGAATATTTAATAATTCAAGCAACATAATGTCCTTTTCAGGTTTTTTGATAGTGTATGTTTGGGTATAAGGAAACTTATCTGTTTCAGGATTGTATCTATAAATATTTACATCAATCATTTTTAATCTCAAATATAATTAATAGGTTCTTACCTTTGGTTCAAAAGTGTCAACTTGAGTAGGAGAAAAATTGACATCTCTTTTACTCAAAGTTTTTTTGATAGGATCATAAAGAGAATGACATAACCAATTCTCATCATCACGATCCTTGAAATCATCTCTTGCATGCGCTCCTCTGCTTTCTGTTCTTTGGAATGATGCAATTGCAGTTGCTTCGGCAACTTCAAATAAATTCTGCAGTTCTAGTGCCTCTACTCTGCTTGTATTAAAAGCCATGCTTTTGTCTTTTAGATGAAGATTGGAAACCTTTTCACGAATTTCACTTAAAGCTGAAACGCCTTTTTCCATGTAGTCGCCTCTTCTGAAAACACCAAAATAATTCTGCATAACTGATTGAAGCTCTCTCTTAACCTCAGACACTTCAAAACCGTCATTTGATGAATTAATTTTATTCAGACCCTCAAGCGCTTGATTAACATCGTCACTGTCTGCATCTTTTACCCCACCACCAGTTTTTAATGCTTCTTGAATATGAATCCCTGCGGCCCTTCCAAACACAACCAGGTCTAGTAAAGAATTGCCACCCAATCTATTAGCGCCGTGAACAGAAACGCAAGCTGCTTCGCCCACTGAAAATAAACCAGAAATAATTTCATCCGCCCCTTTAGATTGAGTAAAAGCCTGGCCATGAATATTAGTTGGTGTACCGCCCATCATATAATGACATGTCGGAACAACCGGGATTGGATTGTAGATTGGATCAACTCCAGCAAATGTTCTGGAGAGCTCGCATATACCGGGAAGCTTTGCATTTAAAACATCTGAGCCTAAATGATCTAGTTTGAGGAACACATGATCTTTTTTCTCACCACATCCTCGTCCTTCCAAAATTTCTAATACCATTGATCTTGCTACTACATCTCGTCCAGCTAAATCCTTAGCATTAGGAGCATATCTTTCCATGAATCTTTCACCATCGGCATTTACAAGGTAACCTCCCTCACCTCGACAACCTTCGGTGACTAGGGAACCTGCGCCATAAATTCCAGTTGGATGAAATTGCCACATTTCCATATCCTGTGCTGGAAAACCAGCTCTTAAAGCCATACCTAAACCATCTCCGGTATTTATAAGAGCATTTGTGGTGGAAGAATATATTCTTCCAGCTCCACCAGTAGCCATTACTGTTGCCTGAGATTTAAGATAAGCCACTTCTCCGGATTCTATTGAGAATGCAATAACACCTGTTACTTCCTTTAGTTGGTTAAGGACTAGATCTACTGCAAACCATTCGTTCAGAAAATTTGAGCCTTCCTTGATATTATTCTGGTAAAGAGTATGAAGGAGGGCATGACCAGTCCTATCAGCCGCGGCACATGTTCTGGCCGCCTGACCGCCTCTACCAAAATCCTTTGATTGACCTCCAAAAGGTCGTTGATAGATCCGTCCATTTTCAAATCTAGAAAAAGGTAAACCCATATGCTCTAATTCAAAGACTGCCTTTGGGCCCTCTGAACACATGTACTCAATTGCATCTTGATCCCCTATATAATCTGATCCTTTTACGGTGTCATACATGTGCCAACGCCAATCATCATTTGGGTCTTCGCTTGCAATTGCGCAAGTAATTCCTCCTTGGGCTGATACAGTGTGAGATCTAGTTGGAAAAACTTTCGAGACAACGGCAGTCTTCAATCCAGATTTAGCTAGTTCTAAAGAAGTTCTCATTCCCGAGCCCCCTCCACCGATTATGAGAGCATCAAATTCTAATGTTTTGATATTTGATGAATTATAATTTTGCATAGTTAAGACCAAATGATTAAAAGATAAAAAACAACAAGAAAGAAACCCAGAAATACAAAAAAGAACTCAAAGCTCTTTCTTATAAAATTTGCATAAACTGAAAGAGGCGAAGAAATAAATCCGAGTGTGCGCTTTGTTAAATAGTCTGTGCCTATGGTCCATAAACCTGCAAATGCATGCATGCAAGCCAAGATAATAAAAAGACTGGATAAAATTTTGAATTTAAAATTATCAGAAATTAGCTCAAAGCTAAAGCCGTCAGTAAAAACAATAAACCCAATGTATCCTAGAAATAGAAGAAAATAGATTGCAGAATATCTTTGCAAGTACCAAAGCAATTTGCCTAATTTCATATCACCCACAATGTTGTTAAAAGAGCAATCATTACAAATAGAACCATAGTAATTTTTGAGGAGGTATTTGAGGCGCTGAGAGTCTCGGCGATTAAATGAAAATCCATGAGCATGTGTCGAATCCCGGCAATAACATGATATTCAAAAATTAATATATTAAAAAGGACAAATGTTCTTAAAAAAATAGAAGAATTGTATAACTCAAAAAAACTAATGAATGCAGCTTCGTTCTCAGCGATGATATTGAAAATAAATGCTGAAACAGGGAGAACAATAAAAAAGATCATGATTCCTGAGACTCGGTGCGAAATTGATAGCAAAGCAGATAATGGAAGCTGAATTTTAAATAAATTTATATTTACTGGTTTAAAGGACATTTGTTACTTTTTATGTGCTTGAATTATATAAATTATACGTAATTAGAAACAGAAAATCTTATTTTTTTGATTTTTTTATATGTTTGATAAGCCTCTTTTTCTTCTTAATTTGTCTAGTAGACAGTTCATTTTTTTTACCCTCAAAGGGATTATCACCTTTTTTGAAAATAAGGCTTAACTCAACTCCATTTAGATTAAGCTCCTCTCTAAAGGAGTTAATTAAAAAACGTTTGTAATTGGATGGGATTTTATTTGAAAAGTTAGAATGTATTATAAATTTTGTGGGATGAATTCCACCAAAGTGGATATATCTCATTTTAATCTGCCTGCCAGAGATGCTTGGCGTATTGGTTGAGTTTGTAAACTTTAAAAGTAATTTATTCAGCTTTCCTGTGGAAAATTTAGTTTTTGCTAATTTATCAACCTTAGCAATAGTATCAAAAAGTTTTTTAAATCCACGTTTATGAAGTGCTGAAATTTCAACTAAGATTAAATCATTTAAGGCTGAGTTTTGAAATTTTTTTGTTTCCTTGAGGTTGGTGAGATGATTTGCAGTAAGTTCATCGATTTTATTTAATGCAACTACAACAGGTTTTCCATAGCCCCTGATAAGATTTAAGATCCTTAGATCTTGATCTACTATTCCATCTGATGCATCAATAATCATCAAAACAATATCTGATTCATCTACAGCATGCATTGCTCTAACATAAGAGAAATATTCTACTGCATGACTTTGCTTATATTTTTTTCTAATGCCTGCGGTATCAATAAAAGTAAAATCATCTCCATTGAATATGAATGGGACATGAATAGAATCTATAGTTGTTCCAGGAACATCTGACACAATAAGACGGTCCTGCTTTGTAAACTGATTGATGAATGTTGATTTGCCTGCGTTTGGCCTTCCAATTACGGCTATTTTAGTTCCCTGTAGATTTTCTTTTTCAACAATATCTTGTTCATCGAAAAATTGTTGTGAAATGAAAGCTTGTAATTCATTAATACCTCGCGAATGCTCTGCGCTAATTTCTAGGATATCTTCAGAGCCAAGCTTTATAAGGTCTTCTTTTGCATTGGATCTTTTTTTAATATCAATTTTATTCAAAACAACAAAAAAATTTTTATTCATTTTTCGTATGAATTGATATAAATTTATATCATCAGAGGTGAGTTCTTCTGATCCGTCAATCAAGAGTAAAATGAGGCCTGAGTCTTCGGCTGCTATAAGAGCTTGCTGAGTTATTGCTTCGCTGAATTCTGTAATTTCTGAACCAACGCCACCTGTATCAATCACTAAATATTGCTTATCCTTGATGGTGGCATAACCAAAATTTCTATCTTTCGTGAGTCCAGAGAAATCAGAGACAATGGCATTTCTAGTTTTTGTAAGCTTGTTAAATAACGAAGATTTACCTACATTGGGTCGGCCGAGAATTGCGATTGAATTTAACATTTTGAAAAGGCATTTTAGAGCTTTAAAGCAACTATATTAGATTCCTGGTCAATAACGAATGCAAGTTCTCTGAATGTTGTGATGCTCATGATTGGGTTACCAGATACTTTTTTTCTGCCAACAGTAATTCCAGTCATTGGATTTATTACATGCACATAACCCTCTAAGTCACCTACTAGCAATAAGTTTTTATAGGCTGCTCCACTTGATAGCTGACGTCTTAGGTATTCTTCTGAAATCCAAGAAGAGGAAAGGTTGGCTAGGGAGAATGATAATATTGAGCCATCGTCTTGGATTACCATAATCATATTATTAGCCACGACAGGAGAATAAAATGATGAAGCTTTTGAGTTCCAAACTGGTCTCTTTTGGGCAATATCAAAAGCAGTTAAATTGCCTTGATAATTGGTTGCAAAAATCAATTGCTTAGCCAAAATTGGTGCAGAATCAGCATCTATTAAATTTTCAAGCTCGGATGATCCTTCAACAAAAGAGATAGGCGCATCCCAAAGAAAGAAACCTGTGTCTAGTTGAAAGGCACCCAAACGCCCATTATCAAATGTAGAAAAAACAATTCCATTTTCAATGATAGGCTCGCCTGTTCCTCGAACAGTTAATGCAGGCAATTGAGATCTAAAAGACCATACTTTTTCGCCTGATGAAGCATTCAATGCAACCAATTCACCTACAGAATTTTTTACAAGAACTAATGAAGCACTTATAACCGCATTAGATAAAACCTCTCCACCAATATTTATTTCCCAAATAATTTCTTGAGACTCTGAATCAATTGCAATGACAAATCCATTTACATCAGATACGACTAATTTACCAAAACCTGAAGCTACACCTGCTGCTAATTGGCGATCAAGATTAATCCTCCAATTCTCTTTACCAGAGTTAGGGTTGAGGGAAAAAATACTCCCCTCTGGATCAGCAATTAGCATATTGCCAGAATAAAATGAGGGTTTAAAAGACCCTAAGCTATTTTTTCCATTAAAAGATTTTTTCCACTCTATAAAAACTGAATAGTCATCTTTAAAGGGTTGCAGTGCCAATGGTTCAACAACATCAACATCAGAATCATCAGCCCAGAAAGCCAAGGATGAGCATGAACAAATTAGTATTAAAGCAATACTTAGAAAGATATTATTTTTCATTGGTGTTAATTTGTTATTTTATTGATCTTCATTTTTATTAAAGATTTTTGAGATTCATTTTGAGAATTCTCAAGAGCCAATGAATATTGATCTATAGCTAAATCATTTTTGTTAAGTCCTGCAAGAGCATCACCTTTGACCTCATAAACAAGCGAGTGCTCAGATTTTGAATTAAATGATTCTAAAGCTGCAAGAGCACTAGAATAGTTTTGCTTGCTAAGTTCAATTCTGGCGATATTTATTTTTGCAATTGAATTCAACATATCATTTCCAAAAAATCCAGAAGAGACATCTTGAAGTTTTTTGAATTCTACTAAGGCTCCGTCCAAATCACCTTCTCTGGCAAGGGATGAGCCTCTTATCATTCTTGCGAGTTGAGCATAGCCGGTATTGGGATGTTTTTCTTGGAGCTTATTAAAGTTTTCATTAATATCTGATGTGCCTTCTGATTCATTGGAAAGACCAGTGAACCAAGCATCATATATTACAGCAGCTTTTAGATTCTGCGAGGAGCTATAAGACTTGTAACCAAGCGAGGAAATAAGAATAGAAGCAAGAACCAAGAAACTAATTCCGATGATGTTTTTATTATCTTTAAAAAAATTTATTAAAGCTGAAAATCTTTCTTCATCTGAGCCGTACTCTGCCATGATCTCTCCTAAAAGTTAATGTATTTGTCTATGACTTCTTTAGGGCTAAGAAGTTCCTGTTTGCCACCTTCGCTGAGGTCTTTCCATATTATTTGGTTATTTTTTAACTCCTCTTCTCCAATAATAATTACATGAGTGCAATTATTTTTATTTGCCCTTCTGAGTTGAGACTTCAAACTACCATCATTTAAAAATGTATCTAGAATAATAGTTTTATTTGTACTTCTTAAATCATCGGCTATTTTATATGTTTTTTGATCTGCCTGCTTTGCAGTAACAATAAATCCAACCTTTTTAGGTGATTTAATATTTTTAATGTTGAGAAGCTCGACTATTCTTTCAATGCCTATAGCAAAACCTATGGCGTGCATATCTTTGCCCCCAAGCTGATTGGAAAGTTTGTCATATCTCCCGCCGCCAAGAAAGGCATCTTGCGCTCCTAGCCCTTTTGAAACTGCTTCAAACACAACTCCCGTGTAATAATCTAATCCTCTTACCAAAGTTTGATCAATTAGAATATTACAATGATTGCTGTATGTATTCACAAGATTTTGCAAGAAGTTTTTAGATTCATTTGAAATAAAATCCTGGAATTTAGGGCCTGATTGCAACAGATCTTGGGTAGATTGCTCTTTAGAGTCAAGAACCCTCAAAGGATTGAATTTTAATCTTGCTTGATCTTTTTCATGCAATTTTTCAATATGCGGGCTTAGAAAACTCACCAGTGACTTGCAAAAACTTTCTTTAGCTTTAGCATCTCCAAGATGGTTAATTTTAATTGTATAGTCTGAAATACCAATTGATTTATTGATCTGCAGCACCATGCTGATCAACTCATATTCTGCAACCCCTTCCTCAAATCCGAGATATTCAACTCCAACTTGATGAAACTGCCTGAACCTGCCTTTTTGAGGTCTTTCATATCTAAACATTGGTCCTTGGTACCATAGTTTATGTTTTTCATGTTCTTGTTTTTTTTGAATGATCGCCCTGATAATACTGGCGCTGCCCTCAGGCCTTAAGCTTATGCTGTCTTTATTTCGATCCAGAAATGAATAAAGTTCTTTGTTAATAATATCAGATGAGTTTCCTACAGATCTCGAAAAAAGCTCAGTGGGTTCAAGTAATGGAGTGCGAATTTCGTGAGTATCGAAAGAATAAAAGACCTCTGAAAGCTTTGATTCAAAGATATGCCATCTTTCTAAATCCTGAGGAAATAAGTCAGGCATACCTCGTAATGATTGAATTTTCACTTTTTAACCTTTTGCAATTATCTCTAAAGACTGTTTCTTGTAGAGCAGCTCTTTTACTTGATCCTCTATTGTATCAACAAGTTTCTCATTAGAGACTTTTTTTGAAGGGGCTCCATTAACATACAGCAAATTGCTTGGACCACCTGTTAACCCCACGTCAGCTGCTTTGGATTCACCCGGACCATTTACATAGCAACCAATTATAGCTACTTCTAAATCCTCAGAAATTCCTTCAAATCTTGTTTCAAGCTCATTAACTACCTCTATTACATTAAAATTTTGTCTTGAGCAGCTTGGACATGCAACAATTCTAATTCCTCTGCTTCTAAGATTTAGGCTCTTTAAAATATCCCATCCGATTTTTACTTCATCAACAGGATCAGATGCAAGAGAAACCCTTATAGTGTCACCAATCCCCTCAGCAAGGAGCATACCTAAACCAATAGATGACTTTACTGAACCCGCTCTATAACTTCCAGACTCTGTAATACCAAGATGTAATGGTTGATTAAGCAACTGAGAAAACTTTCGATAACTATCAACCGTCATTTGAATATTTGAAGCTTTAAGGCTTAATTTAAAATTTGAAAAGTTATAACGATCTAATATATCTACATGCCTTAGAGCAGATTCCACTAACGCATCAGAATTAGGTTCTCCATACTTTTTTTGAAGATCTTTCTCCAAAGAACCAGCATTCACCCCGATTCTAATTGGAATATTATTATCTTTTGCAGCTTGAATAATTTCTTGGACTTTGTTTTCTTTTCCAATATTTCCTGGATTAATTCTTAGGCAATCAGCAGAATCGGCAACAAGTAGAGCAATTTTATAATCAAAATGAATATCAGCAACCAAAGGGACTGAGACTAAATTTTTAATTTTTTTAAATGCATTTGCGCAATCTTTATCAGGAACCGAAACCCTCACAATATCAGCTCCTGCCGCTTCTAATTCCTTGATTTGCCCAACTGTGCCATCAATATCTGCAGTGTTTGTGTTGGTCATGGATTGAATGGATATAGGATGATCGCCACCAACCCCAACACTTCCTACAAATATAGGGTTAGTTTTTTTTCTTTTTATCCAGGAATTATTCATTCTTCTGGTTTCAATAAATTAACATTAACATCGACATGGATTGAATCAAGCTTATCCTGAATAAAAAAAAGATTGATTTCATCATGCAGCTTATTTATACCTTGATCAAGAGCTGCCTGCATATTTTTTTCGCCAGCCAATGGTTGAATATTACTGAGTTTTAATTGGGACTTACTATGCTGACTTGAATCAACATTGTGGTAAAAAGCAATAATGATTAAAAGTAAAAGCAAAGTAGATACAAAAAAAATAAAAAACACATTTTGTTTGAATGCTAACCTATCAGGCAAATCAGATTCACTGTCTTTTTCAGCCTCAGCTACAACCTCAGCATTATAAATATCAAAAAAAGCTATCTTTAAATTAAGAAATTTTGCATATTTATTAAAATATTGAATGGCAAATATTCTGGCTGGAAAAATTGCATAATCACCTCTCTCAATTGCCTTAATAAATTCAAGATTGATTAGAGTTTGGTTAGCGACCTCTTCTTCAGTTAAGGAAAGTAGGAGTCTGGCATTCTTAAAGGCTTTACCAATCTTGGCTGTATGTGCAGATTTTAGACTCATGAAGTATTAACCAAATGAATTGTGTTAGTTTTATTTTTACCTTTGATGCTTTTAGTCAATTTACCAACAAGCTGACCGCATGCTCCATCAATTGCATCTCCTCTTGTAATTCTAAGAGTTGCAATCATTCCTTTTTTTATTAGAAAATCTTTAAATTGATAAATGGTGCTCTCTTGGGAGCGCAAATAATTACAACCCTCAAAAGGATTAAAAGGAATAAGATTTATTTTGCAAGACAATCCCTCAAGAATCTTTACCAAATCTTTAGCATGATCCAAAGAATCATTTACACCATCTATTAAAATATATTCAATAGTTATAGTCTTTCGCTTACTCTGATTTTTTAGATAATTTTTGCAGGCGGCCAACAATTCTTCTAGGGGGTATTTTTTATTAATCGGGACTATCTCATCTCGCAAGATATTATTAGCAGCATGCAAAGAAATTGCTAATGAAACATCAGTTTTATCGGCTAATGTATTAATAACTGGCACAATCCCTGAAGTACTTAGAGTGATTCTTCTTTTTGAAAGCCCGTATGCGTGTTGATGCTGCATAATACTGATAGACGTCATTACAGGATCAACATTTAACAAAGGCTCTCCCATCCCCATAAAAACAACATTTGATATTGTAGAGCTAGGCTCATCATAAAAATTAGCCAACCATAACTGGCCAATAATTTCTGCCTCAGATAAATTTCTTTCAAAACCCTGAGCTCCCGTGGCACAAAAAGTGCACTGCAATGCGCATCCTGCTTGTGATGATATGCAAAGGGTCATCCTTTTTTTTTCTGGGATTTTAACCATTTCGATCATTGAACCTGAGTCTAATTTAATCAAATATTTCTTTGTCCCCTCTGGAGATAAAAAACATTCTTCCACCTTGGGAGGTTTGATTTCAGCAATCTCTGATAGCTGATTTCTTAACCCAAGACTAAAATCACTCATTTGCATAAAATCAACCACTCCACGTTGATGAATCCATTTCATCAATTGAAGAGCTCTAAAACTAGGTTGATCTATCGTTTGAAAAAAATCTATCAGTGATTCGTATGAAAACCCAAGTAGATTTATTTTTTCTTTATGCACTCAATTAAAAGATTTCACTTTCGTCAAAAAAATAGGAGATTTCTCTTGCCGCACTCTCAACTGAATCAGACCCATGAACTGCATTTGCATCGATTGTCTCTGCGAAATCTGCCCGAATAGTCCCTGGCTCTGCTTCGCTTGGATTAGTTGCACCCATTAGCTCTCTGTTTTTTAAAACAGCATTATCTCCCTCAAGAACCTGAACAAACACTGGAGCAGATGTCATATATTGAACAAGATTTGGAAAAAAAGGTCTGCCTTCATGCTCAGCATAAAAACCTGCAGCCTTTAACTCATCCATGTGTATTAATTTGCCAGCAACCACCTTGAGGCCATTTTCTTCAAATCGATCTATTATTTTTCCAATAATGTTTTTTGAAGTTGCATCAGGCTTAATGATTGAAAGTGTTCTTTGTATTGTCATAAGGTTACTCCTAAATTTGCGACATTATAGGTGACTTATTCTAATTCATCCATCCATGCCATTTGGATTGCTTCAAGAATTTTTTCATTAGAATTTTTTGGATCATCTATAAAATTTTCTAGACTACAAATCTTTTTATGCAGATCTGGAAAGCTAATCCATTGAGGATCAATATCAGGATGAGCCTCACTAAGACCAATTGCAATTTCTTGAATATCGGACCATTTGATTTGCATTAATGATCCTCCGATACCTGATTAATAGTGTATTTTGGTAATTCAACTGTAAAACTTCCGCTTTCTGGGATCGTCTGACAGCTTAAGCGGGAATTTGGTTCTAGACCCCATGCCTTATCAAGCAGATCCTCTTCATCATCAGATGCTTCATTCAGATTATCAAATCCATCTCTAATAATGACATGACAGGTGGTACATGCACATGACATTTCACAAGCATGCTCAATTTTAATTCCTGATCTTAAAGCTGCTTCACAAATAGATTCATCTTTAAGTGTTTCAAATTCAGCCCCATCAGGACATAGCTCATAATGAGGTAATAATTTTATTAGGGCCATTTAAATAGTAAAACTTTCGCCACAACCGCATACAGCCTTAGCATTGGGGTTATGAAATTTGATTCCTCGGTTCAGTCCGTCTTCAGAATAATCAACCAAACTACCTTTAAGATAATTTAAACTTTCTTTATCAACATAGATCTTGCAATCGCCTTCATCAAAAATGAGGTCATTTGTAGTGGTTGACTGCCTTTCTACAAACTCAAAAAAATACTCGAATCCAGAACACCCTGCTTTTCTAACGCCTATCCTGACTCCATCGCTTTTACCATTATCTTTTAGGCTGGTAGCAAAATGGACTATGGCTTTTTTAGAAAACCTTAATTCTTGTGGAGAAAATTTTTCCATGCCCAGTTATTGTTTCTGCTCAAAGTCCTCTATTGCCTGTTTGATAGAATCTTCAGCAAGAACCGAGCAATGAATTTTTATGGGAGGGAGTTCAAGAGCTTCAACAATATCAATGTTTTTAATTTCCTTGGCTTCCTCAAGAGTTTTTCCAATCAACATCTCAACCAACTCACTTGAAGATGCAATAGCGGAACCACACCCATATGTTTTGAACTTTACATCCTTAATCACATGGGTATTACCTTGTCTCTCGCATTTAATCTGCAGTTTCATGACATCCCCACATGCAGGAGCACCAACCATTCCAGTGCCCACATTCATCTCTTTTGGATCAAATCTCCCAACGTTATATTTTGCAGGTTCATTGATTGTATTCTCAAATTTATCAACAACTTTTTTACTATATGCCATAAATGCCTCCTAATATTTAGTGGGTTTGCCAGTCTACGCTATCAAGATCAATACCATCAAGGTGCATTTCCCAGAGTGGAGAAAGCTCTCTAAGTCTATCAACGGCATGGTTGATTAAAGTTAATGTGTAATCCACATCCTGCTCACTGGTAAATCTTCCGAATGAGAAGCGTATAGAGCTTGATGCAAGCTCATCCTTCCTCCCCAGCGCCCTCAAAACATAAGATGGTTCCAAGCTAGCAGATGTACAGGCTGAGCCAGAAGAGACAGCTATATCTTTTAAAGCCATAATCAATGATTCTCCCTCAACATAGGCAAAGCTAACATTAAGGATATTATTAACTTTATTGCTTATGTCACCATTGACATATATCTCTTCAATTTTTGAAACAGATTCATAAAACTTATTATGAAGAGTTTTAACTTTTAATTGATCATCATCCATCTCAATTTTTGCAATTCTAAAGGCTTCTCCCATTCCTACTATCTGATGAGTTGGCAGTGTTCCAGATCGCATGCCTCTCTCATGTCCGCCTCCATGAATTTGAGCCTCAATTCTCACGCGAGGCTTTCTTCTAACAAATAAAGCTCCAATGCCCTTAGGTCCATAAGTTTTATGAGCAGAAAATGACATCAAGTCAACTGGCAGTGTGTTTAAATCTATAGCAACCTTACCAGTGCTTTGAGCTGCATCCACATGAAAAAATATACCTTTTTCACGAGCAATCTTTCCAATGCCATCAAGATCATTAATGGTACCTAACTCATTGTTAATATGCATGATTGAGATGAGTACTGTATCTTCCCTAATTGCCTTTGAAACTGCTTCCGGAGTAATCAAACCACCTTCATTTGGCTCTAGATATGTAACTTCAAACCCATCTCTTTCTAGCTGCCTGCATGGATCTAGTACAGCCTTATGTTCTATTTTGGAAGTAATTATATGCTTGCCATTCTTTTGATAAAAATTAGCAACGCCTTTAATTGCTAGATTGTCTGCTTCTGTTGCTCCCGAAGTCCAAACTATTTCCCGTGGATCACAGTTAACCAAGTTTGCCACATGTGATCTAGCCTCCTCCACTGCCTCTTCAGCTTTCCAGCCAAACTTATGCGAACGAGAAGCAGGGTTACCGAAATTACCATCTAGCGTAAGATGATCAGAGATTTTTTTTGCAACTCTGGGATCTACGGGTGTGGTAGATGCATAATCCAAATAAATTGGTAAATTGATGTCGTTGCTCATGATTGAATTTCCTTAAGAGGTATATGGGGATGTTTGGGCTTTTCTACAAGATCAGATATAGAAATATCGCTCAGAAATTCATCAACCACGCTATTTAAATCATCCCATAATTTATGAGAATTACATTGCTGACCGGCTCGACAAGAAGATGTTCCAGAACAATTAGTAGCATCTAAATTTTCTTCAACAGCATCCATGATCTGTTTGATGCTGATATCTTGGGGTTGAGAAGCATATACATACCCTCCATTTCTACCACGAACACTTTTAACGATCCCAGCAATTCTGAGCTTTCTAAATAACTGCTCAAGGTAGGTTAAGTCTATGGCCTGTCGGGATGCAATATCTTTTAATGAAACTGGGCTCTCTGAATTTGAGAGATATTCAAGATCTGCCAATGCATTAACCGCATATCGACTTTTGGTTGTGAAATTCATTCAGGTATTATCAATACCTGAGTTATTTAGTCAAGTTTTATCTTCATACCTAGGCGCTCTCCTACTTCTCCATAGGTTTCTATTACATTGCCTAAGTCTTGACGAAACCTATCTTTATCCATTTTTGTTAATGTGTCCTTGTCCCACAAACGACATCCATCAGGAGTAAATTCATCAGCAAGAAGCATTTTTCCCTGGAATTTTCCAAATTCTAGCTTGTAATCTACTAAAATAAGATTGGCTTCCATAAAAAATTTAACCAAAATGTCATTAATCTTAAGGGTTAGATCTCGCATGGCATCAGCATCTTCTTGGGTAGCCCAACCAAATGACTGAATATGATGATCATTGATTAAGGGATCTCCTAAAGCATCATCTTTTAAAAAGAACTCAAATAATGGAGGATCTAGTATCAATCCATCCTCAATTCCAAGTCTTCTACACAAAGAACCTGTAGCTCTATTTCTTACAACACACTCAATTGGAAACATCTCCAGTTTATAAACTAGAGATTCATGGTTAGAGAGCAGCTTGATAAAGTGAGTTTCAATACCCTTAGATGCTAAAAATTCCATTACAAAGGCATTAAATTGATTATTAACTTTTCCTTTATTATCAAGAGCTTCAATTTTTTTTCCGTCAAAAGCAGAGGTATCATCTCTGAACTCCATGATCAATTTATCAGGCTCATTAGTTGCAAATAATGACTTGGCTTTACCGGTTGTGATTTGAGATAATTTTTCCATAATTTATTAACTTAATAGTTCATTTATTTTCGATAAAAGAGCCTCGGCATCCTCATTAACTCCCTCGAGTGACTCAACATATATGTTTGTTTTATCATCTTTAGATTCAAGCAATATTTTAAATTCTGCTGATTCACCAAGCAAGAGAGAATCATTACTCTCATCATTATTAAAATTTAAGAAAGAAAACCAACCACTTTTTTCTGCTTCTAATGAGTAACTAACCAAAAAGACTCCATTATCCCTATCAATATCATTAGATGTTATATTTCCAGCCTCTAAGGCCCTGCTGACAGCTGACCATGCCCTATCAAACCCAAGGCTAAGTTCAATGATAGTTTGATTATTAACATTAAAAATTTTTGCTTTCTTTTTGTCATTTAAGTTTTGGGCTGCCAACGATGTTCCTGAAAATGATGCTGCAGAACTTGCAAAAAATTGAACAATTTTTTCCAATTCCTCCTGAATAAACTCAGGGTCCTGGTTGGCCACAATATCTTCTTCTGCAAAATATGCAGATAAGAAAACTTCAGTTGAAGCCTCCTTAATTCCATGTTCAATAGTAGCCTTTAAATTTAAATCATCTGAGTATTTTATTAACATAATGCCTGTATCAGGATCAGCGTTAATGATCGACATTGACGAGGCTTCAAAATAGTTTTTAATAATTGGCCATGAGCTTGATGGTAAAGTTTCTACATAAACCCACATCAATTCACCAAGCCTTCTTAGCTGCACTTCATTAGATTCTCCTGAAGAAAATATTTGTCGAGGTGCTGGGATATCTTGGATCTCGGCAACAGGAATGCCCTCATTAATTGGTGGATAATGGTCATCTTCTCTAATTGCTATATCCGATGATGGTAATTTAAGTTCAGGGGCTAACTTTTCCTCAAAAAATTTATCTTTTGTTTCAGGGAAAAGCCCATCGGGCCCTGAAATATATGAGCAAGAAGAAATAACAAATAGTAACAGTGGAAAACAGGAATTTTTTAAATGTTTCATATTAACTTCAATTTTACCATCTCATTTAGAGTTTTCTCATGAAAAGCTTCGTTAAAAGGTACTAAAGGTAGTCTGATTCCAGTCTGAATTCTCCCCATTTTATTGAGCATCCACTTTACAGGTATTGGATTGGATTCAACGAATAAAAGTTCATATAAATTATTTAAAATGGAATTTAATTCTTTGGCATCATCAAACTGATTAGATAGATTAAGAGAGCATATTTGAGAAATATATTTAGGGACAATATTTGCAGCAACAGATATTACTCCATGTCCCCCTTTTGCCATAAAAGAATTAAAAGAGGGATCGTCGCCAGAAAAAACTGAAAAGTATTTTTGATCAGCTATAGAGTTAGATATCCTAATAAGTTCAGATAGTCGTTCTGAGCTATCAAATGCCTCTTTTATTCCAACAATATTTTGATGTGTTGCAAGCTTCAATACAGTTTCAGGTTTAAGATCACATGCTGTGCGTGATGGAACGTTGTAAAGTATTTGAGAAATATCTACCGAATCTGCAATTTTTATAAAATGTTGAAATAAACCCTCCTGATTTGGTTTGTTGTAGTAGGGAGTAACTAGAAGAGCATAGTCTGCTCCTAACTCAGCAGCTTTTTGAGAAAGCTCTATAGCTTCTTGAGTTGAGTTAGCACCAGTACCAGCAACTACAGGCACCCGTCCCCTGACAAAATCAATAGTTTTTTCTAGTATTTTTAGATGCTCTTTTACACTTACTGTTGCTGATTCTCCTGTTGTTCCAACAGCAACAATTCCATTGGTTCCAGATTCAATGTGCCAATCTATTAGTTCTTCTAGAGCATTAAAATCTAGGCTTCCATCTGCTAACATCGGAGTAACTAAAGCTACGAAACTGCCTTGTAAGGGTTGCATCATGAGAGTTTTCAGTAAAAAATGAAACTATACACTTTTTTTTGAGGAAATGATGGCTAAAAATTTAGAAGGAAAGAACTGCCCAAAATTTAAAGCTGATGCAACAAGCGGCCTAACTATATCTAATGAAGCATATAAAAATAAAAATGTTGTAATTTATTTTTATCCAAAAGACTCTACTCCCGGATGCACAACTGAAGGTCAAGAGTTTAGAGATAGCTACAAAAAATTTAAAAAGTTAAATGTAGAAATATTAGGAGTCTCAAGAGAATCAATCAAATCTCATGAAAACTTTAAATCTAAACAAAATTTTCCATTTGAGCTGTTATCTGATCCCGATGAAAAAGTATGCAAAGCTTTTGATGTAATGAAATTGAAATCTATGTATGGAAGAGAGTACATGGGTGTCGACCGAAGTACATTTATCGTAAATACTGAGGGAAAAGTAGTTAGAGAGTGGCGATCGGTTAAGGTTAAAGGTCATGTGCAAGAGGTTCTTGATGCTGCAAAGGAATTATTTGGGTAAATTAATTAGATAAGTTTTTTGGCCATGAATTCCATATCGCTTTGATCAAAGTGGCTATTGGTATTGCAAAAAATACACCCCAAAAACCAAACAATGCTCCAAATACAAAAACTGCCAACATAATAATCACAGGATGCAGTTTAACCGCATCAGAAAATAACAAAGGTACCAATAAATTCCCATCTAGAATCTGCAAAACTAGATATGCCCCCATTAAGAGCCAAAAGTCAAAACTCAAACCAAATTGCAACAAACCAATTATCGCAACAGGAATTGTTACAAGAAAGGCTCCCAAGAAAGGTATCAAAACTGAAAACCCAACCAATACAGATAACAGGGCTATATATTGAAGATCAAAATAGAGAAAGATAATCGCTGCAGCTAGGCCAACAATTACAATTTCGATAGCTTTCCCTCTTGCATAATTACTCAACTGATCATCCATCTCAACCCAAACATTTTGAAGCATTGCTCGCTCTTTAGGGAGAATCTTGAGAAAACTAGAAATAATTGAATCTCTATCGAATAAAAAGAAGAAAACAAGTATAGGAAGTAAGATTAGGTTTATAGCTATAGTTACTGTATTTTGAATTCCTGCAATTGAGGCTTTTAAAAACTCCTCAGAAATTGCGGTAATTTGACCTGAGAGGCTTTGTAAAAAAGTTGTAATTTGATCAGAAGAGACCAAATCAGGATAATTCTCAGGCACAGTTTGAATAAATACTGTAAATGTTTTGACCCATTTGGGAATTTCTAAAACCAGTGACTGAAGTTGTTGATATACCAAAGGAACTAACCAAACCATTAGTGCAATACCAATTAACAGGAAAAAACTATAGGTGAAAATTAATGCAACCGTGCTATTTAAACCATAGGCCTCGAGACGCTTCTGCATTCCTATTAGCAAATATGCAAAAATTAAACTCATTAGAAATGGGGTTAAAATATTGCCTAAAAAAAATATAATTAAAAACCCAATGCATAGCAACAATGCAAATATCAAAGTTTCCTCATTTGAAAAAATCTTCTTAAATAAATTATTTAATTCTTCAAGCACTTTTTATATTTAATTTTGTCGTAAAAATGATATGTTAATTGAAAACAATCAATAGTGTAAGCATCACAGCAATTGAAAAAAATAAAAACATGCTAGTTCACCGTTCTCTTTTTTTTGTCTTTCTTGTATCTCAAGTTATCTTTGGGCAAGAAAAGGACCTCAATCTACCAGATTTGGGTGATCGAGTCTCGGGAGTGATCTCCCTAGAGCAAGAAAGAGTTTTAGGTCAAGGTTTTTTAGAGCAAGTATATGCTCAGGCTCCTCTTATTAATGATCCAATTATTCAAGAATATACCGAGCTGCTCATATACAGACTTTCTGAAACCTCTCAGGTTAAAGATAGAAAATATACTATTGTCTTAATTGATGAAAAATCTCTAAATGCATTTGCTGCACCTGGAGGAGTAATTGGGGTTAATGGTGGATTATTTTTAAATGCAGGAAATGAAGCTCAATTAGCATCTGTTTTGAGTCATGAATTGGCTCATTTAAGTCAACGACATTTTGCTAGAAATGTACTAAGGGGAAGAGATACAAACCTTGCATCCTCTTTAGTCATGGTATCAGCCATAGCATTAGCTATTGTTTCAAATAACCCAACAGCTTTTGTTGCAGGGCCAGCTGCATTGCAACAGCAACAACTAAGATATAGTCGAATGTTTGAAAGAGAGGCAGATAGATACGGCTTCAATAACCTCATTGCTGCAGGATATGACCCAGCAGGCATGGGTCAAATGTTCGAAAACATGGCGAAAGTGCGAAAATTAGCTGGAGATAACCCCCCGGAATTTCTTCTAACCCACCCTATTACATCTTCTAGGGTAAGTGATGCATTTAATGCTGCTGATCAAATAGAATTTACCGGCGGTAAAAAAAATACCATTAACTTTGAGTTTGTTAAAGGTCGATTAAAAGCAAAGTATCACAATCTATCACCGCAAGCCTCAGCTAGATACTTTGAAAAACTTTATCTAGATTTTCCAAATAATGAAAATAAATATGCATATATAAGAGCACTTCAAGCCAATGGTCAGACGGATAGAGCACTAGATGAAATAAATGAGATAATAAATAAATATCCTAAAAATTTAATTTTGAATATCACAAAATCAGAAATTTTATTATCGGGAAAAAAGTTTTCTGATGCTCAAAAAAATATTGATCAAATTCTTTCAATTTCACCAGGCAACTATCCTGCATCAATTATTAAATCAAAAATCTTAAGCGCCAAAAAAGAGTTTATAAAAGCAGAAGAGATCTTAAGAGATCTTTTAATAAGTAATAATCGTGATCCAGGTTTATGGATACAATTATCGGAAGTTCAAAGGGCTGGAAAAAATATTGTTGGGTACCATATTAGTCGCGGAGAATATTACATGCTAATCGGAGACTTTGATAATGCCTTAAATCAATTACGGTTTGCATTAAACCTCTCGGGTAATTCCTTTCAAACTGCTGAAACCATTATGACAAAGATAAAACTCGCAAATGAAAGATTGGGTAAAAGAAGAGGCTTCTAAGAGCTAATTTTTTCTTTTGGAGGAATCCTATAGCCAAGAAATGCCAAACATCCAGCAAATGGTATGGCTAATAAGGGAACATGAGAAAATGCCATGCCAAATGATTTTGTTATTAGAATAAATCCACTGCCTGAAAAATCTCCCATCCTTACCAAGAATGTATCAACCATAACTGTTGATTTGTACCTATCAGTTCTTTTTAAGTAGCTAAATACAACCTCTCTGGTTGGCTTGTTAATTCCATACTCAAATAACCTTAAAATAATTGTAATTACAAATACAAAACCTATTGAGGGATTGAGATAATAGCCAATAAATGCTCCCATGAACAAAAACCCATAAAACATCAAAATGGTCTTGGGCCCAGCAAACCTAATGATCATAGAAGTTAAAAAAAACTGAGTAAACAAAGTAAGAATCGTAACTGTTTGCTCAATCCTGCTAAAGAATATAATTCTATCACCTCCATCTGAAGACCAAGCATTTACTATCTCAATGGAAGTAACCCAATGAACTGTCATCATTGCAGTCCATATATACATATACAAACCTATAGATCTTATTTGTGCAGAAGAGATTAGATTTTTTAGAGCATCAAAACTATTTCCGCCTACAGCAGTGTCTATGTCTTTTGAAGATGCAAATCTATTTAGCAAGATAAGTCCTACAGCTAATGCAAGTATTAAAAATATAATTGAGATTGATGTAAAAAAAATAATGCCTGATTCATTGAATGTTGAGGCCAATTGTTTCGAGATCTCTGAACCCAAAAAAGCACCTAATGACCCACCAGCTGCAATGACACCAAAAGTATTTGTAGCATTATCGCCACGAAATAGATTGATAATCACCACCCAAAAAATTGAAACTACAAAAAAAGAGTAGACATTGCACCAAATATAAAAAATTTGGCTGAGCCATATTGCTGCGGAAAGATTAAAAAATTCCCATAAGGTTATAAATATTAGTAAATTGATTATAAAAAATGAATAGCAACCAATTAATACACCTCGCAAGTTTCTTTGAGAAGCAAGCCATGAGTAAATTGGATTTAATAACAGCATAACTAAAGCCCCTATACCTAATAGATAGGGAAGAATATCTGAATTTTGAACAGCCATTTCATTCCTAACCGGGCGCAAAATGTACCAAGAACACAAAACTAAAAAAAAGAAGATGCCGGCAAGGCCTGATTCTTTAGTGAATGATAGTGAAAGCTTTTTTACAAAAGATTTTATGGAGATAATTAATGCAGACATTGTTTAATTAATCTGGGATATGGTGGGTCGCACAGGATTCGAACCTGTGACCAATTCGTTAAAAGCGAACTGCTCTACCAGCTGAGCTAGCGACCCAAGACAGGATTCCATAAAAAAGATGTGATTATTCCATATTTTCTAATAACTGCAAGGCTAATGAAGAAGCAGAATTCTCGGGAAATGCTTGAATTACAAATTGATATTTAATTTTTGCGCCGCTAACGTCTCCTGACATCATTAAAATATCCCCTATTTTTTTATGAGCCAGAGGCGATCTCCAATGATCAGGGAAATCTATAGCTAATTTTTGAAAAAAATTTTCGCTTTCTTCAAGGTTAGATTCTAGCAATGCAATTTCCCCAAGCCAAAAGAGGCTTAAGGGAATTTTTTCATCATCATCGAAATTATTTACCAAATAATTGAAAGACAGTTTTGCGGCCTCAAAATTTTTGTCGTTTAATTTAGAAATTGCTTCCTCATAAACTTCATCAATGCTTTGACTGTCATTTATGCCTTCAAACCTAAATGTATTTACTTCTGAGCTAGCATCAGCCCCTGATGGAATATTATTATTTTCTTGCTCTATGCCCTCATCTATTAACTTTTCAATCAAGTAAGCTTGAGATTCTAGCTCACTTCTTAAAGTAGCAAGCTCTCCCTCAAGTTCTTGAATTTTTAAAAATAAAATATCAGAGGCATCTACTGATTGCGAGATAGCATGAAGGGGCATCAACAAAAAAGTAATAAAAAAAAATTTCATCCAAAAAGAATGTTACTTAATTTCAACTCTTCTGTTTTTAGACCAAGCGGTATTATTTGAACCGAGAGACAATGGTCTTTCCTCGCCATAACTTTTGGTAATTAATCTATTTCTATTGATCCCATTAGCAACTAAATAATTTGCAACTGACTCAGCTCGCCTCTGACCAAGGGCTAAGTTATATTCTCTAGTGCCTCTTTCATCAGCATGCCCCTCAATCGAAAGTGAGATTTTTGAATTTCTATTCATAAGCTCACTGACGCCTTTGAGGGCCTGAATTGATTTGGCAGTAAGATTGGATTGGTCATAATCAAAATACACAACTGCATTTGCAAGCACCGCCTGAGTAGCTGTAGATTTTGGTGTAATGGATACACCAGCAACACTTTGGTCTGCTACAGCCTCTTCTGTTATTTGCACAGAACTACAAGCAGAAAAGAATAATATTGTAATTAAAAGAGGAAAAGTAGGATTGATTGATTTTTTCATAATTTATATTCCATTGTTAGTATTTTATCTTAAAAAATTCGACCAGGCTGGCTCTCTGACTTCTCCGTTTGATGCTGGCAATTTAAACCTTGCACCACTGAGACTAAATCCAGCAAGCATGCTTAGATCTCCTTCTTTAATGCCATAGATTACCATATTACCATTTGGTGCAACACTGGGAGATTCATCCATCTTTGCTTCAGTTAATATTCTTATAAAATTTTCTTTTTTATATTTTAGTGCGATATGAAACAATCCGTCGCTGGATCTATGAACAAAGATAATTCCCTCCTCATTTGGAAGGTATGAAGCTTTCGCATTATATGTTCCCTCAAATGAAATGCGCTTTGCTTTTGGGTTTAATTTCCTAAGATCAAGCTCATAGATTTGAGGTGAACCCGATCGACCGCTTGTAAAAAGAATTTTATTTCCCTTTGGAGACCAAGAAGACTCTGTATCAATAGCAAATTGATTGGTCATCCTGGTTAATGTTCGGTCACGCAACCTAAGGATATAAATTTCTGCATTTCCATCTTGGTATAATGTTAATGAAAGGTATTTTCCGTCAGGAGACCATGATGGAGAGCTAATCTGTGAATCTTTAGATAATACTGCCTCTCTTTTACCAGATGAAATTTCTTGAATAAATACCTTTGCAATTCCAGTTTCAAATGAAACATATGCAACTCTCTGTCCATCGGGTGACCATGATGGAGAAATAATAGGCTCAGAGCTTGATAAAAGAATTTTTTCATTAGCCCCATCAGAATCAGCTAGCATAAGTTTATATGAGGAATTTAATTGAGAATCTTTTATCTCATTTACATACAAAAGCCTAGTTGCGGCAATGCCTTTGATTCCTGTGATTGACTCATAAATTCCATCACTAGTGTAATGAGCAAGCTGTCTAATTTGATTTGGGATGCCAAAAACTTTCGAAGTGCGCACTTTTTTCTTTTTGTGAATATCATATATTTCATAATTTATATCTAGTGAATTATTTGAATTAATAATAACTCCGGTGACTAAATAATCTATTCCCATCAATTTCCAGTCGCTATATACCAACTCATCATTGACTATCTTTACAGGCAAAAGTAATTCTTCATCTAGAATTTCAAATTCTCCAGTACGAATGAGGTCATTTCGCATTATATTATTCAGCTGTTTTGATGCCTTAAGGTTTCCAGTAAATGGTGTAATTGCAACCTTATAAGGATCTTCGGAGCCCTTAGTAATTTCTAAGAAAAGTTCTCCGTAACTAAAAATCGGAACAAGCAACAAGACAGCCAAAGAGAGATTTTTCTTCATGATGGGTTAAAGCTAATAGCGATAATTTTAAACTCTCTATCATAAAGGTTTTTAGGGATTGAATTAAAAAAATTAAATGACTCCACTCTTCTAACTGCCTGCAGTGCTGAGTTATCAAATCGAATGTTGCCGCTACTTTTTAAAAGTTCAACACCAGTAATTCTTCCTGAAGACCTGATTTTTAGTCTAAGATTTGCAACCAAGCCCTCAGGTATATTTCTAGGCTTCATCCACGCATCTTCAATCATAGAAATAATTTTTTGAGCATAGAATGAAATTTCTTGCTGCTCATCATTTGTCTTAATCTCACTTTCTTCTAATAAAAGATCAGCAATAGATGATTGAAATAGTGAACTGTTTTGTTCAATTTGGATTTCATTCTTAACTTTTGAATAAACAGTATCTGCAGTGACTAGTTTTGTGTTAGTTGCATCGGTATTTTTTGAAACCGGAGTTTGTTTTTTTGCATCTTGGGGTGGCAAGTCAAATCGTAACTCTATTTGCAGAGGCTTTGAAATCAAAGGTGTCTGAGAAGCATTGGTATCAAAAGTACCATATATGTATAAAAAAATAGCTGCGTGAATAAAAAAGGAAAATAGAGATGCATGTAAATATCTATAATTAGCTATCATAGCCAGAAGTGATAATCCCCACCTTTTGAATTCCTAAACTCTGAATGCTTGCCATGCCCTTAGCCACAAAATCAAAAGGGACTTCTGCGTCACTTTTAAAAACAATTTCAATATCTGGGTTTGCTTGAAAAATAATGTTAGCTTTATTTTTTAATTCCATTAAAGAGATTGGTAATTGTTCTTCTCCTAGATTGATAAAATACTCTCCTTCTCTATTGATCGAAATTACAAGTGGTTCGCTTGCTACTGACATTTTTGTTGTATCAGTTTTCGGAAGATTTACCTCTATGCCTTGAATCAGCAAGGGTGATAGAACCATAAAAATAATTAAAAGCACCAACATGACATCAATGTATGGGACCACATTAATGTCAGCATTTAATTTTTTTCTTTTACCTATTCTATAAATCAAAGTTTTGCTTTAACCGTTTGTCTGTAAAGGATGCTGGCTAACTCCTCACCAAATATAGAAGATTGTTGTAACTGGGAATCCGAGTCTGATGCAAACCTGTTATATGCAACAACGGCAGGAATTGCAGCAAAAAGACCCAAAGCTGTAGCAACTAAAGCCTCTGAGATTCCGGGAGCAACAGCATTGATTGTTGCCTGGGTTGCGTCTGAAAGACCTTGAAAGGAGTTAATTATTCCCCACACTGTTCCAAATAATCCAACATATGGACTGACTGATCCAACGTTAGCTAAAAAAGGAAGATGGTACATCAAAGATTCCTCTTCCCTTGCCAAAGATACTCGTATGGCTCTATTCACGCTCTCTAAATCTTCAAGTGTAATTTGCTGGCCCTCACTCAGTCTCAAAAACTCACCAAATCCATGTTTAAAAACTCTTAAAGAGCCAACACACTCATCGCTAGAAACTTCATCAAGACCTTTATATAACTCATTGAGGTCCTTTCCAGACCAAAATTCTTTTTCAAAAGCTATATTAGCCTCCTTAATTCGATTTAAATTGAAGTATCTTTCAAAAATAACTATCCATGAAATAATTGAAACCATTAATAATAAGATCATCACTGATTGAACAATCAGGCTAGCTTGAAGAAATAAGTCTATAACTGAAAAATCATCCATGTTAACTCTCAAACAAATTTAGTAAGCCTAAGGGAAAAGCTTTTGGTTTGCTTGAGTCATTATCAATGAAGCACACCTCAACCTCTCCTTTGCAAATGAGTGTATCATTTTTTATGTTTGAAACAGATTGAAAAAATATAGTTCTGGCTTTGCTAACAAGCTCTATTTCTGTACTTACACATAAATCATCCTCTAATTTTGCAGGATGGTAGTAAGACAAATTAATTGATCTAACAACATAAGATTCATTACCTTTAGACATTGCTTCTGTTTGAGATAAATGATTCTCAATCAAAAACTGAGATCGAGCTCTTTCGAGGTACTTGAGATAATTTGCATGATAAACCACTCCTTGAAAATCGGTGTCCTCAATATAGACCCTACAATTAAAATCTTTAAACTTGAAACGAGGATTCATGTTGTTCAATATCTACCTGGAAAAGGTAACGAAGTATTTCTACAAAATCTTCCCACATCAAATCAATTGTCATCGGAGAAAAATCAAGCTCTGGAATTAAAGTCCCTGCAAGGACTCTTACTTTAATAGGTCTACGATTAAACTTGTAAATTAGAGCTGGAAACTCTCCCTCTCCAGTAGCTGCTAAAACTTGATCCCACCACTCTTGCGATGGCTCTGCGCCATCGCCATATCTCTTACATTCCAAACACCATCTTCCTAGTTTTAAATCAGGCAATTCTTTTGTTCGTGTTTGCTCAAGGATCCTTTTAACAGGCTGAGTTAAACCTAGTTGCTCAAAAAGAAGGTTGCCAATTTCCCTCTCGAAATTAGCTCCTTTAGTCCTTGAGTTAATGGCCACGATTACTCCTCTTCGGTAAAGTCCTCAGGGAACTCAGCATTTGTATGTACTTCTTGGACATCGTCAAGATCGTCCAAGAAATTCATAATTTTTAAAACTTTTTCTGAAGCCTCTTGATCTAAATTAACTAAAGTATCTGCCCTCATCGTATTTTCAGCAAGCAATGTTTCGATGTTATTTTCCTTGAAAGCCTCAATTACAGCAGAGAGATTTGCAGGAGTAGAAACGATTTCAAAATAATCTTGAGTAACGGAAAAGTCATCTGCGCCTGCATCTAATGCAATTTCCATAATTTGATCCTCGTCATGCGATAAATCAACTTGCACCACCCCAAGTTTATTAAAGAGATATGCTACTGAACCATCTGTACCCATATTGCCTCCAAATTTTGAAAAAGCATGTCTCACATCTGCAACAGTCCTATTTCTATTATCTGTCATTGTTTCAACAAGAATAGCAACACCATTAGGCCCATAACCCTCAAAAGTTAGTTCCTCAATAGCACCCATTTCACCAGTACCAGAACCTTTTTGAATTGCTCGTTTAATTGTATCTTTAGGCATATTAGCAGCGTTAGCTTTATCCAAGGCTAATCTTAGTCTAGGATTATCGCTGGGATCAGGACCTCCCTTAGCAGCAACAGTAATTTCTCTTATAACCTTAGTCCAGACCTTTCCTCGAGAAGCATCTTGCCGTGCTTTACGATGCTTGATATTTGCCCATTTGGAGTGTCCAGCCATCTATTGCTCCTTATCAAAAGTAGATTTGATATTTAACTCATCAAGTTGATCATCTGAAACCAATCCGGGCGCATCAGTAAGCAAACAAGATGCACTTTGAGTTTTTGGAAAAGCGATTACATCACGAATATTAGTCGTATCAGATAAAAGCATCACAATTCTATCTAAACCAAATGCTATTCCTCCATGAGGAGGACATCCTGATGAGAGTGCTGACAACAAAAAGCCGAACTTTTCTTTAGCTTCATCAGGGGAAATTCCTAGTATAGAAAATATCTCTTTCTGCATTGATGACTCATAGACCCTCAAAGATCCACCCCCTAGCTCATAACCATTTAAAACAAAATCATATGCACATGCCAATGAATTATCTGGATCAGCCTTTAACTCTTCAACGGATACAGCAGGCAATGTAAATGGGTGATGTAAAGACGTAAGATTGTTTTCTTTGTTTCTTTCAAACATTGGAAAATCAATAATCCAGCATGGGGCCCATGAGGATGTCATTAAATTTAAATCTTCACCAAGTTTCTTGATTAATGAGCTCATGGAAAGATTTACGGTATCTTTTTTTCCCGCTCCAAAAAAAATAATGTCATTGTTTTGCACATCCAAAGAAGAGATAATTGAATCGATAGTTTCTTGTTTAAAAAATTTCAGAATTGGTGATTGAAGACCATTTTCCTGATCAAGATCTACAACTTTTATATAAGCAAGCCCTTTAGCACCTAACTTACCAACATAATCAGTGTACTCATCAATTTGTTTTCTTGTCATTGATGCGGCTTCAGGAACCCTCAGCGCCACTACTCTTGAAGCAGAATCATTTGCGGGACCAGAAAATACCTTAAACTCTTCATCTTTCACCAGCTCAGAAATATCATTAAGCTCAAGCGGGATTCTTAAATCAGGTTTATCACATCCATATTTTTTAATAGAATCTTGATATGTAATTCTTGGTACTTCTTTTTTTTGATAGTCAGTAAATTCAGTGAGCAATGTGATAATCAAATTTTCACCAAGCTCAATAATGTCTTCAGTGGAAACAAATGAGGCTTCAATATCAACCTGAGTAAATTCAGGTTGCCTATCTGCACGCAAATCTTCATCTCTAAAACATTTTGCAATCTGATAATATTTATCCATCCCACCAATCATAAGCAACTGTTTAAATAGCTGCGGAGACTGAGGCAATGCAAAAAACTCACCTGGATGGACTCTGCTTGGAACTAAGTAATCTCTTGCTCCTTCAGGCGTAGCTCTGGTTAAAATTGGAGTTTCAATTTCATGGAAATTACGATTTTCTAAAATAGATCTTATCTTTGAAGTTATCTGTGATCTTTTGACTAATCTCTGGTTAACATCTGGTCGCCTTAAATCTAGAAACCTATGTTTAAGTCTTACATCTTCATTAACTTCTTGGTAGTCATCTAGAGGAAATTGAGGGGTAACAGCTGAACTAAAGATATTTAAGCTCATCGCTTCAACCTCTATCTCTCCTGTGGTCATTTTGGGATTGATAGCACCTTCAATTCTCTTCCGAACAAGTCCTTTAATATTTACCACGTATTCACTTCGACATGAATCTGCAGCATCAAATATTTCTTTTAAATCAGGATTAAAAACAACTTGCACTATTCCATGTAAATCACGAATATCTAAAAAAATTACCCCACCATGATCTCTTCGTTTGTGTACCCATCCAGATATCTCAATATTGCTACCTATGTCTGAACTGTTTATATCTCCGCAATAATGTGAACGCATTTTTATCTCTCTTGTTTAAGTTTTTTTATCTAAGTTTTTGCTAGTAGATTGATCAGTAGTTTTAGTTTGTTCTTTAGGCTTATTTGGTTTTTCATTCTTAGCATCTACTATATTCTTTTTAGAGCCAGTTTTAAAATCAGTCTCGTACCAGCCACCGCCTTTTAATCTAAAAGAAGGAGCTGAGACTAATTTATTTACTGATGTTTGGCTGCATTCAGGGCAAACTTCAATAGGAATATCTGAAATACGCTGAATAATTTCAAATTGGTGCTCACATTTGGAGCATTTATATTCATAAATAGGCATAAGTCTCTAAAAAAATATAGAATTATAAACTAAATGAAAATTCATATATAAAAAATGTATTGGTCTAAAATTTTTTTACCTACCTTGAAGGATATACCCCAAGATGCTGAGGTGATTAGTCACCAGCTAATGCTTAGATCTGGGATGATTCGAAAAGTTACATCAGGAATATACACTTGGCTACCGCTTGGTTTAAGGGTTTTAAGAAAGATTGAAAATATTGTACGAGAAGAAATGAATGATGCTGGTGCCCAAGAAGTGCTCATGCCAATGGTTCAACCAAAAGATCTATGGGAAGAAACCGAAAGGTGGAAAAAAATGGGTCCTGAGCTATTAAGAATTAAAGATAGGCATGAAAGGGAATTTTGTCTGGGCCCGACTCATGAAGAAGTGATCACAGATTTAATTAGAAATAATATTAAAAGCTATAAAGAGCTACCTCTCAATCTTTATCAAATCCAAACAAAATTTAGGGATGAGATAAGGCCAAGATATGGTGTTATGAGAGGAAGAGAATTCTTAATGAAAGATTCGTATAGCTTTGATATCAATCAAGATCAATTAAATGAATCATATCTTTTAATGAAAGAAACATATAAAAAAATTATAGATAGAATAGGCCTAAAGTTTAAAATTGTTAAAGCAGATTCAGGGGCAATTGGCGGTGATGCATCAGAAGAATTTCATGTCTTAGCTGAAAATGGAGAGGACACAATTGCTGTAAGTAATTCCTCTGATTTTGCAATTAATACTGAACTTTTACTCGGTGATGGCGAAGATTTAGAATCTCTTCAAGGAAAACCATCCCCAGATGGTGAGGGTATTATTGAAATTAAAAAAGGGATTGAAGTTGGTCACATTTTTCAACTCGGTAGAATTTACACTCAAGCAATGCGAGCTAATGTTCTTGATCAGGAAGGTAAAGCTACCGACCTATTTATGGGATGTTATGGCATTGGTGTATCGAGGCTAGTCGCTGCGGCAATAGAACAAAATAATGATGAAAAAGGAATTATTTGGCCAGAAGCCATAGCACCATTTGAAGTGAATATTGTTGCAATAGGATTTGAGAAAGATCAAAAAATAGCAAAAGCTGCCATAGACTTATACAACAAACTTTCATCTATGGGTTATGAGGTAATACTCGATGACAGAAAAGATGGCTATGGAACTAAAATGAAAGATGCTGAATTAATTGGAGTTCCAATTAACATTGTTGTTGGCAAGCAATACCTTGAAAATGAAGAAATAGAACTAAAACACAGAAATGGTCAGAGCTCTGCTGGAAGAGTGGAAGATATTAAAACCATCTTTGAACACTTCAAACAAAGCTAATTAAATTCTCTCAATAATTGTTGCGTTAGCAGTGCCTCCACCCTCACAAATTGCTTGCAACCCATATTTGCCATTGCTTCTTTCGAGTTCATGCAAAAGAGTTGTCATTAGTTTTGCACCAGTGGCCCCTAATGGATGTCCTAGAGCCATAGCGCCACCATTAACATTTAATTTTTCTAAATCAGCTTTTAATTCAATAGCCCAAGACAAAGGCACTGGAGCAAACGCTTCATTTACCTCATAAAGATCTATATCGTTCATATCTAATTTAGCAGCTTTTAAAACTTTATGTGAGGCAGGTATTGGGCCTCCTAACATCATAATAGGATCATCTCCCACAACGCTTATAGCTACAATCCTCGCTCTAGGGTCTGATTTTACTTTTTTAAGTCCTTCATCATTACAGATCATAATTGCTGCAGCACCATCAGTAATTTGACTTGCATTACCAGCGGTAATAACACCACCATCAGTTACTGGATTCAAACCAGAAAGAGCTTCAAAGCTTGCATCATATCTAATGCCCTCATCAAGAAGAACCATATGAGTTTTACCTTCCGCGTTTTTAGCCTGTACAGGCAGAATCTCTCTATCAAAATAATTGCCTTCGACTGCTGCTGCAGCTTTTTGATGGCTGCTTAAAGCAAATTTATCAAGATCCTCTCTAGATAAGTTCCATTTTTTTGCCATTAACTCTGCACCGGTAAATTGAGAGAAAAAAATACCAGGGTATCTTTCCTTCATACCCTCAGAATCAAACGGCAGACCATGACCTGCATCATAACCATCTTTAATACTTGCACCAATTGGTACCATAGACATTACCTCTACTCCCCCTCCAATAACCACATCTTGGGTACCAGACATTACTGCTTGAATTGCAAAATGGATCGCTTGCTGCGAGGAACCACATTGACGATCAACTGAAGTGCCAGGAACTGACTCTGGAAGGCTAGAGGAGAGAATTGCGTTTCTTGCAACATTACCAGATTGTGCACCTACTTGATCCACACATCCAAAAATCACGTCATCAATCAATTCAGGATCAATACCAGATTGATGAACCAGCTCATCAATAACTTTCGCCCCAAGATCAGCGGGATGCCATTGGCTTAAGCTTCCGTTTTTCTTTCCTCCAGCCGTTCTAACTGCTGAAACTATATATGCATGATTTGACATGATAATCTCCTATTTTAAGATCATCTTAATCAATTTCTGCACATCATAACAACCTAAAAGATTATTATTTCTTAGCGGTTTTATTGATGGATGGAATATAAGCTTTTCTAATTTCCTTTACTAAGCTATCTCTAATCTTAGTATTTTCTCTTAAAAATTTACTTGCATTTACTTTGCCCTGACCAATCTTTTCACCATTGTGGCTATACCAAGACCCTGATTTTTCAATTAATTCAAGTTTTTGACCAAGCTCTAAAATTTCTCCTTCAGTATTAATCCCTTCTCCATACATGATTTGAAACTCAGCTTGTTTGAATGGAGGTGACACTTTATTTTTAACAACCTTGACACGAGTTTCATTCCCGACAACCTCTTCACCTTCTTTAACAGCTCCAATACGCCTTATATCTAAACGAACAGATGAGTAGAATTTTAATGCATTACCTCCAGTTGTTGTCTCAGGGTTGCCGAACATAACACCGATCTTCATTCTAATTTGATTAATAAAAATAACCATTGCATTAGATCGTTGGATGTTACCCGTAATCTTTCTTAAAGCTTGTGACATTAATCTAGCTTGAAGACCCATGTGATGATCTCCCATATCCCCTTCAATCTCTGCCCTTGGAGTTAGAGCAGCTACAGAGTCAACAACAATTAGATCTACGCTACCAGATTTTACAAGCATATCGGTTACTTCTAGTGCTTGCTCACCAGTGTCCGGTTGAGAAAGTAATAGTTCATCTACATTAACGCCAAGTTTTTCAGCATAATTTGGATCCAGTGCATGTTCGGCATCTATAAAGGCAGCTGTGCCACCAGCTTTCTGACATTCAGCAATTGCTTGAAGGGTTAAAGTTGTTTTTCCGGATGATTCAGGGCCAAAAATCTCTACCACTCTTCCCTTTGGAAGACCGCCTATACCTAAAGCTATATCTAAACCTAGTGAACCAGTAGAAACTGATGGCATATCAACAATTTCCCTATCGCCCATTTTCATCACAGTCCCCTTACCAAATTGCTTCTCAATTTGAGATAAAGTTTCGTTTAGGTTTTTTTCTTTATCTGACATAATTAACTCCTTTACTGTATATTTATACAGTATATTATAAATTTACAAAAAGTAAATTAAATATTATCAAATTCATGCTGACTTGTTCATAAGTCATTGTTAGAATCATTTTTAAGTTAATATTTAATCAATATAAAATAATGGCATTCATAGTTACTGAGTCATGTATTAAGTGCAAGCATACCGATTGCGTAGAGGTCTGCCCTGTTGATTGTTTTTACGAGGGTCCTAATTTTCTTGTTATCCATCCCGAAGAATGTATTGACTGCGCGTTGTGCGAGCCAGAATGCCCTGTTGAAGCAATTTTCTCAGAAGATGAGCTACCTGATGATCAGATAGAATTTATTGAAATTAATGCTGAATTAAGCGAGATTTGGCCAAATATTACCGAAGAAAAAGATGAGTTACCGGAAGCCAAAGAATTTGCACAGATCAAGGAAAAAAAACACCTTCTTGAAAGGTAGAAAAATTTTAATTTTTAAAAAAGGAGTCAAGGTTTTGAGCCCTGATTGGCTTGCCATCTTTTCTTAACTGAAACCGCAACATTGGATATGGTGCCTCCGAATTGCCAAGTTGAGCTATCATAGCTCCCTTCGCAACATTATCTCCTCGCTCAACAAATATTTTGTCGCAATGCGCATACAAACTTAAATAACCATCCGGATGGGAGATCATAACTAAATTTCCGTAACCTGGAATATCAGGTCCAGAAACTACTACATTTCCGCTTTGAATAGAGTAAATTGGAGCGCCTTTGGGTTCATTGAAAATCAACCAAGATTCATCTTTGGTAACTTTTTTTGAATTCTCACCTAAGGGATGATGCCAGTTAAGTTGAGGCGCTGTTTTTGCACTTTTTTTGGCAGGCCCACCCGAGAGAGATAATTTTTGATTTGGATAAATGGTATAAGGTTTTTCTAAATTATTATTTTGAATCAATAGCTCTGCATCCAAATTAAATTTTATAGCAATAGACCAAATTGAATCTCCAGGCTGAACAGTATAAATATTGTCGTAAGAAGAGGGTAAGAAGTTTTTATAAGATTGATTCAAGGAATCTAAACTAGAACAACTAACAATGATTAAAATCAAACTAGTTAAGATGATTGTATTAAATTTGATCACAGTAAAAAGATGCCTGATGAAAGTATGAGTCCAGAAAAAACATACATTAAATTAAGCTCATGAGAAGAATAGATTGATAAAAGCAATTTAGGCAACATCAAAAGAGAGATAGAACAACCTATTGCAAATGGCATTAATAAATTGAAATCAAGTGTTGCGACAGCTTGAATGATAGGACCATAAACTCCTAATACCACCAGCATAGCACTGCCTGAAATACCTGGTATTAAAAAAAATGAAAAAGCGATCATTCCACACAGAAATATATAGAGCTTGGAAGTATTATCAAAGCTTATGCTTAGCTCTTGTAAACCAAATCCAATAACTAGCCCTAGAAACAAAAACATGATTAGCTTCCTATCATCAAAGAAATCTTTGAAAAATTTGATGATATATGCAGACAAAAAAATCATTAAAAAACCTAAGGAAGATAAAAATAATTCTTCATGATTCCTTAAAAGGTGATCAACCACTCTAGAACAAAGGATGACAGAGATCATCATGGAAAATATTAAAGGCAAAGAAATATTCAGTTGAAATATTTCTGAAAGAGATCGAATATTTAAGGTTAAATTTTTTAATTTTAACTGACTTAATATTTTCATTAAGTTTGGATAAATCTTAAAAATTACAGCAATGGTAGAACCGGAAATACCTGGAATCAGCTCTGCAACTCCCATGCAAAATCCAGCCAAGGAGTATTTAATTTGATTTTTCAAACTTAAATATCTCCATTAGAAACTCCTGGCAGCATCGGCACGAATGCAACCTCTTCATGAACTATTTCCTCATGCTCAGTCTCGCTTTTTTTAGTTATAACGTAGAGTTTTTGCTTTCCCTCAAGCCCGACAGGGATTACAAGCTTTCCTCCAATCTCCAATAACTCTAGCAACTCTTCTGGATATTGCCTGGGTGCTGCTGCACAAATTATTCCATCAAATTTTAAGTCTTCTTCCCAACCATTAAATCCATCTGCATGTTTTACAATAACATTTCGAATTTTTAACTCACTTAAATTTTCACGTGATTTTGAAACTAAAGGTTTTATTCTTTCAACTGCAAAGACATCATTTGCAAAATAAGATAATACCGCTGATTGATAACCGCAACCTGAGCCTATCTCAAGAACTTTATTAAGGACTTTCCCTCTTTTTGATGTATGAGAAATTAAATATTCTGTCATTCTTGCAACAATATATGGTTGAGAGATAGTTTGCTTGTAACCAATGGTCAATGCCCTATTCTCATATGCTCTACTCCATAGCGCTTGATCTAAAAAAATATGTCTCGGGACTTGGCTCAAAGCATCAAGAACTCGAAAATCAGTGATGCCCATATCAAGCAATTGCTGGATCATTTGATCTTTGACCCTTGTAAATGTGAAACCAGAACTACTCACAATTAAAAACCTCCCTATAAAGGTCCCAATGAACTAAATCAGCGCTTAAATTGTAATCAAGAATTGAAATAGAAATATAATTTTGTTCAATCGCCTGTATATCTGTTCCAAATTGGTTTGGCAATAGTGAGCCAGAGGGTCCAAAGCTATAAAACTTAGAGGAATCCTGAGATCTGATTAGATCGGGAATATCTGGCGCACCTCTTTGAGCTAAAGAGGTTAATTTAATTCCTTGTATTTGCGAGGGCAACAAATCAGGAAAATTAACATTCACCAGTAAGTTTTGATCTGAAGGAAGATTAGATGCCTGATTAGTGATCAATAATGCTTGTTCTGCAATAAATTTTAGATTTTGAGGTTTGTAAGCTACCACCGAAAAAGCAATGGGGACACAATCCAACCTTCGACCAGCAATCGCTGCGCCAACAGTGCCGGAATAAAAAATATCTTCTCCTAGATTTGCTCCTAAATTAATCCCTGAAACAATCATATCAATTGGATCCTGAATCACAGTCAACAAACCCAAGTAGGAACAATCTGCGGGAGTGCCAGATACCGAAAAAATATTTTCTGAGATTTCCTCAACTTTTATTTCTTTACGTAAACTAATTGCAGCGCTCATTCCGCTGCAATTATCTTTTGGTGCAATTAAAAAAACTTTGTGCTCTTCACTTAAAGCTTTATATAATTCAGTGATGCCAGATGCTTTATAGCCATCGTCATTGGTCAGCAGAATGTTCAATCTTTATACCTTCTTAAAGAAGCAATTGCATACACGGCTATCCCATTGCCTTTACCAATTTCTCCCATCTTTTCTGTGGTAGTTGCTTTCACTCCAATAAAATTTTCTTCTATCCGCAGGATACCGGATAGAGATTTTTTTATTTGATTTACATAAGGTCCAATTTTTGGTTTTTCGCACACAACAACAAAGTCAATGTTATGTGGCCATAGGCCATCTTGCTTTAATAAATCTAAAGATTTTTCGATAATTATGACACTGCTCAAATTTTTATTTTTGGCATCGCTGTCAGGAAAATAGTGACCAATGTCCCTTAGACCTGCAGCTCCTAAAAGAGCATCTGAAATAGCATGTAAAATAATATCTCCATCAGAGTGCGCTACAATAGAAAACTCACAATCTATAAAAACATTGCCTAAAGTAAAACCACTACCAGGTTGAAATCGATGAAAGTCTATACCTCGTCCAATTCTTAGATCTCTTCCCGCATAATTGACTATGTCATCATTGAATGTAATTTTAATATTTGACTTATCTCCTGGCGCTGCCAAAAGTTTATAGCCTGCACGCTCCATCAATTGAGACTCATCACTGATGTCAAGATCCTCTTTCTTAAGTTGCTGAAATGCAGATTTTAAAGGCTCATGATAAAAAATTTGAGGAGTTTGTACATTCAAAAATTGTTCACGATCAACTGGAATAAGATTTCCCTTATCTTTCATGCGCAAAGAATCAGTTACAGAGATTACAGGAAAAACTCCTTGAATAGATTTATCATTAGTAAGCTGAGACAAAAGGTCATCAAAATGACTCTCTTTTAACCATGGTCTCGCAGCATCATGAATTACAATAATTTCTACACTTTGATCAACTTCTGCTAAAGCATTTAGCACTGACTGACTTCTTGTAATGCCTCCTTCTACAATTTTTACCCTTGAGTCGTTGTAAAAAGATTGTGATTTAATGTGATTATCATTTGCATTTATTGCAACTATAACCTCTCTTATTTTGAGGCTTCTTAAAAATAAATTTACAGATTTTTCGATGACCGTTTCATCTCCTAGGTTCAGAAATTGTTTGGGGATAGACCCTCCAAAACGGCTACTGTTGCCAGCGGCAGGAATAATAACTGATATATTATTTTCGAGACTCATTGGGCTTAACTTCCTTGAACAGCAGGAAATCTTCATCCTTATATTTCAAGTTTAATTCTTCTCTAGCAAACTTTTCTGCATAAGCATCATTTTTTTGTTTGCTTAAGATATCTGACTCTAAAATATCATTTTCTTTTGCAAGGGTATTATTTTTCTCTAATAGTTGCTCATTCTCATTTTGAAGGGCTAGAAAACTTTTTCGACTATCAACACCAAAAAAAAGGCTGTATAAAGCAATAATAATTAGGCAAAGAGTAATTAAGTTTAAAAATTTAACCAATGACATTTTTAGCAAAAGTTAGATCAGGTTGCTCAGCTTCAATCCATAATAATCTGTTATATTTTGCTACTCTGTCAGATCTGCAAGGTGCTCCAGTTTTGATTTGGCCGGTTCCTAAGCCAACACAAAGATCCGCAATAGTGCTATCTTCTGTTTCTCCTGACCGATGAGAAATAATGGATTTAAATCCATTTTTATTACCCAAATGAATAGTTTTCATGGTTTCTGTAATTGTTCCAATTTGATTAAATTTAATTAAAATTGAGTTTGCTAAAGAGTCATCAATGCCTCTTTGAAGCTCAGCTACGTTAGTTACAAATAAATCATCTCCCACCAATTGACACTTATCTCCCAAAACCTTTGTAAGATTCTTCCAACCCTCAAAATCACTCTCATCCATGCCATCTTCAATAGAGAGAATAGGATATTTATTAGTGAGTTCAGAAAGATAGTGCGTGAATTCACTTGAATTTAGTTTTTTAGATTCTCCATGCAAATTATAAATACCATTTTTATAAAATTCTGAAGCTGCGCAGTCCAAAGCAATCCCCACATCTTTGCCCTCTCTAAGATTATTATTACGAATAGCTTGAATGATGAGATCTATTGCTTCCTGATTGGATTGAAGATTAGGAGCAAAACCACCCTCATCACCAACGCTTGTGCTCAAGCCTTTTGCATTTAAAATACGTTTCAGATCAGAGTATATCTCGGCTGCCCACTGCATGGCTTGAGAGAAATTATTTGCTCCAATAGGCATAATCATAAACTCTTGAATATCAATATTATTATCAGCATGTTCACCACCATTGATAATATTTAACATTGGAATAGGCATTTGCATCTTTGGCTTTTCACCGTTTATATGATCAAAAACTTGATTAATGTATTTGTAAAATGGAATACCTAACGTTTTTGAGCCGGCATCTAAAACAGCCAATGAAACGCCTAAAATAGCATTTGCACCCAGCTTTGATTTAGATGAAGTTCCATCTAAAGCTAACATTCTTTCATCAATATCTTGTTGATTTGTTACATCCAGACCTATTAGGGCAGGGGCAATGACTTCATGAATGTTCGCTACAGCTTTATTTACTCCTTTTCCACTATAGGCTTCTTGGTTATCTCTAAGCTCTAAAGCCTCTCTTGATCCTGTGGATGCTCCACTAGGGACCATTGAAGTTGCACAAATACCGTTATCTAAGGTTATCTTGCATGAAACTGTAGGGGTCCCTCTAGAGTCTATTATTTGAATGGCTTGAATCGAGTGAATGAATGACATTAAATATTTCTTTCTTGATTTTTTATAAAATTATCTAATTCTGATAACGTAGATAAAACAGCTGGGATCTCATCTGTGGAAATTGCGCAGGGACCATCACATTTTGCTAAATCAGGATCAGGATGAGCCTCTATGAATAAACCTGCTATGCCTTGACTAAGTCCAGCCTTGGCCAGAGGAAGCAAATATTCCCTTCTGCC
>Ga0222719_10000293_pt1 | contig 50763 bp, 48 predicted proteins | sample C33_34DmetaG_FD_165039 | JGI IMG/M metagenome (GOLD analysis project Ga0222719, IMG submission 165039) | Estuarine water microbial communities from San Francisco Bay, California, United States - C33_34D | ecosystem: Environmental > Aquatic > Marine > Unclassified | place: USA: California...
ACTGATGTAATTCAGTATTGTAACGTATATAACCTCTGTGGGTTTCATCAGTTTCATCGTTATCAACAGGTCGCTGTGAACTATCGCCTTTTGGTATCTTAATACTATCAGTCGTATTGACATCCATGGTAACAAAAGGTGTTTCGTTATTGATACCAAAGTTGCTGCCAATATATAGATTGCTGGCTGCTCTAATATCTCCAACCACATCAAGATAATAGGTGGGGGCGGACATACCAATGCCAATTTTACCATCGGCTTTAACTATCATTCTTTCTGAGCCAGCTGTTACTAGTTTTAGCTCATCATTATCACCACCGGCATAATCTTCCGCTATTATATAAGTATCTCTATCGGTATCTCTAACACCACCTAATACACCCCATTTGTTATTTGATCCATAACCTTCAAACTGATGTAATTCAGTATTGTAACGTATATAACCTCTGTGGGTTTCATCAGTTTCATCGTTATCAACAGGTCGCTGTGAACTATCGCCTTTTGGTATCTTAATACTATCAGTCGTATTGACATCCATTGTAACAAAAGGTGTTTCGTTATTGATACCAAAGTTGCTACCAATATATAGATTGCTTGCCGCTCTAATATCACCAACCACATCAAGATAATAGGTAGGTGCGGACATACCAATACCAATTCTACCATCATCTTTAATTACCATTTTTTCTGACCCAGCAGTAACAAATAATAAATAATCATCGTCGGATCCAGCTTCTTGTTCGGCTATTATGTATGTATCTCGGTCAGCATCTCTAACACCACCTAACACACCCCATTGATTATTTGAACCAAAACCTTCAAATTGCCCATATTCATTGTTAAAACGAATAATACCTTGCAATGAAGTTAAATCATCTCCTGTTTTATCTCGCGTAGGTCGCTCTAATACGTTTCCACGGGGTAAATGTATTGCGTCAGTGGTATTGATATCAAGAGATAAGATTGGTGTATCATTATGTATACCGACATTACCAGAATATGCGATTGTAAAAACCTCACTTGAATCATCAAATATACCTACGATTTTATAATCTTCCGTTTGCTTAATTTTTAAAGCGATATCATTACCATGATTAGTAATATCAACTTGTTCTGTTGTATACACTTCTGTATTTAATGTTGTAAACTCTCCTAATACAGTTAAGTTACTATATATAATTACGTTGCTATAAACAACTAAATCTCCATTTATAGACATATTATAATCATAATTATGATCTACTATAAATCTATTACTAGAATGAGCTTCTTCTGATATAAAATCAGTTTCTAATTCCGATATTCTATTTGAAATTACGTTACTAGAATGTAATATATAATTACATGAATCGCGAATAACATCACGACCTTCAACTCTCAATATACCATTTGACGTGTCAATATCACCATACATATCTATTTTATATTGTGTTTCCTCGTCAAGTCGCTTATGCAATATCATAACGTCTTTGACTACACCATAATCTAAGTAATCTTGTGCGTAAAAAAACTTAAAATCATCGTAATTGGAACTTGAATATGAACGTATTTCTACACCATTAGATCCCAAAGAATTAAAATGTATATTACTAGAATTAATTTCATATTCTTTATAATGATTACTATTTAATATTTGAATTAAATCATTGCCGTTACTATCATATATTTTGCCATCAAATCTAATATTTCCTCCCATATCTATATCACCTTTTATGAAGGTATTACCGTCGGCATCAATTCGCAATGGTATTCTATTGTCATTTTCATTACCATTTACGTATTTGATTTCAAAAATACCATCATAACTGTATATTTCGTGACCATCTTTTTTGTCCAAGGTATCTATCTCATTTGAAAGAGTAATATGTGGTTTAAAATTTTTGTAGTTATAATTTTTAATATTAATAACATAATTTCTATCTTGATTATTTGATAATTTATTAAAGTATTCATTAAGATAAATTTTGTTTGTAATATCGTTACCATATATATTAAAATGGTCTTCAAATAAATAATTACTATTAACATTAATAAGTTCCATATCACGCGGAAGGCTATTTACATTATTATTAACGACAAAATTAGAGGATATTATATAAATATTAGAACTATCATCTTCAATTTGTATATTATAGTCGTAATCAAAATGATTGTCTTCTGCTTCTAGATTCACAAAAGAATTTGGTAATATGTTTGAGCTTTTAAATAATATTGTATTATGTCGCTCTGCTGTAAATTTACCTGTAAAGTTAATATTTGAGTTAATTCTCACGATATTTGAAGTTGTTGTTTCTAAAAATATATTTGTATAAATACCATTATCTATTAGTGATCTTGTTTCTACCTCAGCATTCATGTATTGATAAAATATATCATCACTATCAAAAGGTAATATGTCGATATATATTTCATTATTAATATATATCATATTGCTATCATCAACAATATTTGAATTAAAATGTGAGAAATATGTAATATTACAATTAAGATACTCGGGTAAAAACACGACATTACTATAATTATATGTAAAATCATAGTTAGATGTAACGTTATCAATTAGGGAAATGTTGCTAGAAAATGAATCTTCAATAATTATAACAGATGATTTAGGATCGTCAATAGTAATAGTATTGTCAGTAAATGATAATTGTGGTACTAATAAAATATTATAAGTAAATAATTCAGTTGAAAAATCTAATGTGCATGTTGTAATATTATTCGTAGTGTCATAATTTGTTACGTTTAAAGTACTTGTTTTATAATTATTAAAATCAATATTTAGATTAGACGCATTATAAAATATATCCAGGTTAGAATGAAAAGTATTATAATTAATATTGCTACTTTGCAATACACTTGTTTTAAATAAGAAGTTGGGGTCTAATTTATTAATATAAGATATGGGGTTTAAATTATTATCAATATCTGGAAAATAAGTTACGTCATATGTATATGTAACAGAATATTCTTTGCTAGTATTATTCCAATCGGATGCTAATCTGGATAATAATAAATTATCTGGCAAAATATCAACGACGCTATCAAAGACATATTCGGAAGTATATCTACTTGTAATTGCCATAGCAGGTGTATCATAATCTGTTTTAATAACAAATGATTCTGCTAAAATATCGTCATTAAATCCGAAACGCGCACCTTTCCTCACATTATTTCCATCAAAAGCATCAATTGTAAAAACATTATATGACTCGGGTTCATTAAAAACACTTTGATTTGCGACATCAATGCTAAATCTATAATTATTTTCAAAACTAGCTCCTGATAATGTATGATAAATATTGCATGAACTACCTGTATATAATAAGTTAATGGCTGGTGCATGGTGGTTATTTGTTAGTTGAAGACCATATTTATTAATATCATCTATATGAAAAGCGATATTACTATTATTATCAATATTATTACCAATACCGATGTGTGTTGACGAACCCAAAAAATTGCCACTTTCATCAATATTGTTTTTGAAATTATAGAATTTTTTGTAATAATCTTTGTGGTAGAAACTCATATCAAAATTAGTATTTTTATCATCATCACTTGATAAATTAAACTTTATCATATTTTTAATATTGTCAGTTTTTTCATAATTATCATCGGCTATCATTAAATTACAATTATATATTGCGAGTTCAATAAATGATGAGCAATTATTAGAGGTATAATCTGAATATGTTATAAATTTAGCTACTGCCAGGTTAGAGCTATCCTGTTTAACAATAATAGGAATATTTGTTTTTTCTATTGGGTCAATAATAACACTCTTGGTAGGAGTATAAAGTATATTATATCCGGTATAACGAATATCATTATTAACAGAGGGTAAATCTGATTCGTCATCTAGCGCTGCATCATTATATTGAGTTGTTTCAACGGTAGTAATATATTGTGTAATTTGCGTTAATGTGTTTAGGTTATCTAATCTAAAATTATAATTACTGCCGTATTTATCAATAATATTGATATTACCATGTACATCTAAATCTCCATATATAGACATTGCGGAATTATTATCATCATAAGATACTGTATTTTTATTAACATCTATGTGATAATTAGAATTTTCAGTATTATAATAAAATGACATACCATAAGTTTTTGGTTTTACGTCTTTATCAATATAACCTATTTGTAATGGTCCAACCCGTTGTATATTTCTGGAATCTATGTCATTAAAAGTATGATTTTTATAAATAAACCATCTTTCAGCATTTCTATCAGTATTTAAATCTCTATCATATTCGCAAATATCAATACCACTATAATCTGCGTTATTGTTTGCACCACCGCCCTTAACACCACGATATATTCTTAGAACCGAATAATTATTATCTTCTGTTGTTAAATTTCGTAATTGTAGAGGTACTGAAACATTTTCACCCATCCAGCCGAGGGATATTTTTTTATTTGTATAAAAACCATTACTGTCATTGGCATTCTGTAAAGTTTCAATAATTTTGTCATTTTGATAATAATAGTCGGAATTAATACCACGTTTAACATTAAGACCTTTCATATTGGTAGCATATGATGTCAAATTATTATAATTAATACAAAACTTATCTGTTTGTGAATCATAAATATTAAAAAAGTTTTTAGGTTGATAAATAAACCCTTTTGTTCTTTGCATTTCATTGCCAATTGTTAAATAGTAGTCTCTCGCGGCTACTTTACCTTCAACATCTAATTCGTATCCAACTCTTGCACCCAATTTATTAATACCAACTCTTTCTCGGTTTAAGGACAAAGTAGGTGGTGCCGATCTGATATTAGGCAAATAATAATTGCTGGTAATATCTGCCATATCAGTGGAAGGGTAAAAATAAATATTGTTATTTTTACCAATAACTTTATTAGTGTTAAATATTAGACTATTATCACTATAATCTAATCGCGATAGGCGACCAATATTAGCATAATATTCTTTGCCTTCAACAGTATTTTTCATTGTAATATCAAAATTATTACTAGTTGTAACATCATCCTTGATTATATTTAAAACACCATCAAATCCGTCGCTTTCGGTTAGCCCTATTGCCATTTTTTTAGGAAAACTAATATTACAATTAGCATCAAGAGTTGCAATATTACTATGAACATAAATGAAAAAATAGTTGCTACCATCTTCACTTCTAGAATATGTTCCGTAACCTGTGGCGGGGTCATCAATATCAATGGGTATTATTTTACGATCTCCGATATAAATATCATCATTAATTTTTAGTTTATTAATACTAACGCCTTGTGCATTGTTAAAATTAACTTCATTATCAAACTGTACTATACCAGAAAAATTAGCTACATTATCAACTATTAATGAACTTGTTTGAATATTATTATTAACATTGATGTCATTATCAATAGTTAAATTGCTTGTTTTTAGTAAATCATTAACGGTTATATTATTAAAATTATATAGAGTACCTAAAAAGTCGCCTTCCGATATTTGAGTACTGTTTATTACACTTATACCAGATGATCTAATATAAATATCATCAAGTGCCTTATGGGTATTAGTGTAGTAATCATACATTATAATTTCATTAAAACACGATACGCCATTAACTTGGAGTTTAATATTTTCATCAATAATATCTTCACTAGTTATTTCACCGTTATTTAGCACTTTTCTTGTATAATCTCGGGGACTTGTTTTGTTAATGCCGATAGCTATATTGTTATTTTCATCAATTGCTAATGCAGGATATTGGTTACTATTTGTATATATAGGTATTGCACTTGTGCCATATAATTCATCTATATTAGACGAGGATTTACTAATATGAAATTCTAATGGTGTACCTCGCGTAGTTGATATTATTGCGGGGGATATGTTAGAACCACCGATGATACCAAAACCGAATTTTGTAGGTTCTTCTTCATTATTAGTATCATTTCTGATTGCGATATGCATGCTATTAAATTTATTATTGGCGGTTGATACAATATTTAATGGATGTGTATTATCGTATGTATCAACGTGACCACCGAGAGTAACAAAATTAGGTGTAAACACATTTTTAACAAAGTAATTATAATTATAGACATCGTCATAGCTTGTATTAAGACCGGCTTGAAAGGGTTGATTAGCGGAAATATTATTGGCATTAATAATAAAATCCCTAATTAAACTACTAGTTAAGGGGTCTCCATCTAATATGATATTATTGAGTTCTAAACCAGCGGCTTTAACAATGCCAGCACAATAAAAGTTTTTATCAACAAAAAATGAAGTATCTGAATTTAAAAAATTAGAACTAGAATTTCTGGAAGTGTTAACTGCGACTCCATCACTGTTAACTAATAAGCTCCATTTGGTATTCCGTTGATTATCTTCTTCCGGATAATATGTTTTTTCACCAACAACAAGATACTCGTTTCTGTTTAAATCAAGACTATCAACGTTGATGGCATTTCCATCAGCGTCAACTTGGAATCCAATTCCAACAGAATCGAGTTGTATTGTAGGTGCTATACCTTCATTGCCAATAAAACTCATTTATTATGTTATTCTATTTAAAAGAAATATACTATTAATATTTATATATATATCTTTATGTATAAAGAAAAAATGATACGTTAATATAATTTATATCAAATAAAATACAATGAAGAGAATAGACAATATTCATAATAAAACAAAAGAAATAGATAGTGTAAATTTGCCTTATAATAATAAGAATGTGCTTTTAAATGATGAAAACTTGCGAGAATTATTTGATACCAATGGGTTGAAGGGCTTAAAATATAAAAATATTAATTTATATCGCGTTGCTTTTGTTCACAAATCATATTGTACAATGAAGAATATTGATTTCAATAAAAGTAATATAAATTGTCCGAGCGATTGCTTACCTTTACAAGATGTTTCATACGAAAGATTGGAATTCTTAGGAGATTCGTTACTGGGAATGATAGTAGCAAATTATTTATATAGTAGATTTCCTGATCAAAATGAAGGTTTTCTGTCAAAAATAAGAACCAAGTTAGTAAATGGCAAAATGTTAGGATATTTATCTGATAAGATAGGATTTCCAAAATTTGCAATAATATCTAAACAGGTTGAGGATTCAAATGGGAGAAATAATTATAAAATAATGGAAGATATATTTGAAGCATTTATAGGAGCTTTATATTTAGACTATCAGTCGGAAGATGATGAAGTAATATTGCCAAAAAATATAAAAATGAAACCGATGACAGGTGCGGGATATTATGTGGTAGAATCGTGGCTAATATATATTATTGAAAATTATATAGATTTCTGTGAATTGATAAGGGTAAAAAATAATTATAAGGATATGTTAACATCGCATATGCAAAATTATTTACAAGATATTCCACAATTCAAGGAAATAAGTGTATCTACTAGGGATAACTATAAAATTTTCAATTATTGTGTTAAGGATAGAAATGGAACAATAATATCAACATCCACGGGAAAAAGCAAAAAAGAGGCCGAAAACAATGCTGCTCTCGAAGCTTTAAAATATTATAATATAAATGTCAATGAATATAATTCAAATATATAAGTAATAATGTTTATATATTTTCAAATAGTTATATGAAAATAACACATTTGGTACTTTCTGGGGGGGGTATGCGGGGTGTAATTTTTATTGGCGCTATAAGATATTTATATTTTGAGAATTTACATAAAAATATAACACACATTGCAGGAACATCAATAGGTTCAATTATTGGTTTATCAATTGCATTAAAACTAACTATACAAGAGATTGAAGAAATAATATTAAAAGGTAATCAAGATTTTAAATTATGTAATATTCCCTATAAAAACTGTATTAAATTACTAACTGACTGTGGTTTATCCGATATCAATATTTTTTCTAATTATTTAAAAGACTTTATTTATACTAAATATCCTGATATTACAAATGAAATAACGTTTTCATATTTATCAAAAAGATTTGGAGTAAACCTTTATGTATCGGTTACAAATATATATACTTGTAAAAACAAAATATTTAGCGTTGATACGACACCTGATGTATGTGTATTTAAAGCGTGTTCTGCATCAATGGCTTTGCCAATATTATTTAAACCCGTAAAGATAGATGATGATTATTATTATGATGGGGGTTTTACGAATAATTTCCCCATTAAGATTTTTGAAAATGTGCCAATGGATAATATATTAGGAATGATATTATATAAAGCATTTTATGAGACGGAAATACCAGATAAAGATATAGCGAGACCCAAAATTAGTTTTATGTTTTTATTAAGACAATTTATTCATTTATATGAAAAGATAAGGACACGGGCAGTTTTAGGAGAACTCATAGATAATGATAAGATAGATTATTATTATATGCCAAAAAATATACCGGATATACCAATGATGAATATAGAATTAGAAAAGAAAGGTTTAAGAATAAAATTACCGATAGATTTGTATAACAATATGTTATATGCGGGATTTGAAAGTATGTCAAAATATATAATAGAAAGAAAAAATAAATTATTAGAAAAGGAGAATAATAGATATGAACTAAATATGTAATGTTTTATCAATTATGAAAGGCTTACTGTTTATAATTTTACCACGTGGTTTTATTTTTGTAAAAATATTATTAGGGACAGTTATTAGATGTGGAATTATCATATCGTTAATTAAGTTATTAAAATTTTTATTTGTTTTATTTTTATTAGCAAGTAATGCTTTACTGATGCTATTTAGTTTATTTAATAAATGGGTTGTATAACGCGAAACATTATCAGATGGAAGGTTGGGATAGTGTGACCATGATTTACTCAATATTTTTTCATTTGCAAATGCGTGAATAATTCTCATATAATCATCTATAACTTCATACGATAATGTATTATTTTTATTGCTATCAATTGATTTTGCAAATCCAAAATCAAAAATTAGCATAGTATATTTGCAGCTTTTTAAATAATACTTATCACCATTTATTTTATAATAGTAATAGCCTTCTTCAATATTTCTTTGGTATAAGAAATTACCATAATGACAATCACCATGTATATATCCAATACTGTGAAAAGACATAATTGATAAAATTACTTGTATGAAAACGTTATAAACTAAGTTATCATCATTTACATATGTTTTCATTTTACATAGCTGCTTTAAGTCACCGTGTGCTAATTCGTTAAGAGTAACAAAATAATTAAGGTTTTTAACAATTGGCGGGACACTAGATGATATATGGTTGCAAATAAATGTTCTGTATGTAAATATAAAATGTCTGGATATTTTTTTTTTCATTATTTTAGTTGTAATATAATCATTTAAGCATTTTTCAATACTATTGTTTCTATTTATTTCCATAAGTTTAGAAGCGATAGGGTAATTACCAACGGTATTATTAATGGAAGTTATATATATTGCACCATATTTACTTGCAGAACCTATTTGTTTTTGCAAATTAACAATATCATCAATTGTATATCCGTCATAAGTTTTATTTGTTTTTATAAACTTTTTGCTTTTCAAGCAAGATATTTTATTTATCTTAGATATTTTACTATATATATATTTATAATATTTTGCTCTATTATCAATATTATATTTATTAGCAACATAAATTTTCAAGAAGTTTTTAACATTGTTATTACCTCGTGATTTAGAGTCGGATATAACATCATTGCTGGATATCTTATTAATTTTACTCATAGTAATTTTATTAGATATTCTTGATTCTGATAATGTATTTTTTTTATAAGCATTACCACCTTGAAAATATTTTTTCCCGTTATTATCCTGGTTAATATTGGAATATTTATTCATTTTCTATACTATTATATAATAAATATATATATATAATAGATTTGTAATATGGAACCATATGTATTTGTACTGGATTTAGATGGAACTATAATAGGGGATTGCAGTTATCAATGTGATTTATATAATTTGCAAGATATTTTCAAGCAAAATATTAAAAGTTTCAATAAAGCAACTGCTGTTTCATTTAATAAATCCAAAAAAGAATGTGAAAAAAAATTAAATGAAAGTTACAGTAAAGACTCCTTATTAATACGCCCGCATTTTATAAATTATATGCATACAATAAAAAAATATTATCCAAACTCATATATATTTGTGTATACAGCATCCGAAAAAACATGGGCCAATAAGGAAATCGGAATAATAGAAAAACAAAATAATATAAGGTTTAATAGACCTATTTTTACGCGCGATAATTGTATTGTTGACAAAAATGGTATGATTAAAAAGTCAATAAAAAAAATAATGCCTCAATTATTAAAAACCATGAAGGTGGGGAAAACATATGATATAAGTAAAAAATTATTGATAATTGATAATAATCCTACATTTATAGATTATAAAGATAATTTTTTATTATGTCCAACTTATAATTATATCCAGTTTAGTAATTTATGGGATGGTATATCGGGTAAAGAATATGTAAAATGTAGAGAATTAAAAAGTTTTTTATCAAAAATGATAATACAAAAAAAGATTCATAATATAAAGCAAAAATCTAAACAAGAAATGCAAGAACGGTTATATAAGTGGTTATATAAAAAACATAAAAGTATTAATAGCTATAATTGTAGTTATGCGAATGATACATTTTGGAGAGATATTACATTATTGATAAGACATCATAATATAAAGGAGTATAATAAAACAATTATTGGATCAATTCAAAAAAGTATAAAGAATTAATATAACTATTTATAAAATGATATATATAAGTTTTGATATTGGTATTAAAAATTTAGCTTTGTGCATTCTTAAAAAAACAGACAAGATAGAAGTATTGGATTGGAGAATAATAGCAATTGCCGAAAGCAAAAAAGAGTTAAAAGGCATTGATGATATATCAGAAAGGGTTTATAATGAAATGGATATTATAGTGGGATTTTTAAAAGAGGCCAATATCAATATGATAGACTATGTATTAATAGAGAATCAACCATCTAACTTAAATGGTATTATGAAAACGATTCAGCACATTATATATAATTATTTCAATTTAATAAAACACTGGGATAAAGAGGTAGATAATGTAGTATTGGTTAACGCTTCTTTAAAATCAAAAACACACGAATATGTTCCCGAAATTACATATGAAGAAAGTGAAGGTAAAAAAAATGCTAAAAAATTTAGAAGAAGTAAATACGTTTATAATAAGAAATTAAGTATAGATATATGCCAAAATTACATTAAAGATAATGAGAGACTAAAAGATATTTTTGTAAATAATAAAAAGAAAGATGATTTAAGTGATGCGTGTTTACAAGCAGTATCGTATATAAGAACAAATATTAAAAATGAATCATTAGATAATTATAATGTATTATATTAAAAATGAATATATTATTAATATCAATGTATAGTGATAAATGGGATTGGAAAAAGCAACATAAATTATATAGGAAAGCGATTGGGAATAATGCGAAATTAATAATTAAAAGGTATCATGATAATGTGGGGATAAAAAAGGTACTTGAAAAAAATAACATAAGTGGCATAATTATAAGTGGGTCAGATTATTTTATATTAAGGAAAGGGTCTCCTCCGGTGCCAAAAATTGTATTCAAACATAAAATACCAATATTAGCAATATGTTATGGTATGCAATATTTAGCATGTAAAACAAGTAGAAGTAATATAAAAAGTTTTAAAAAAGGTATGAAAACTTATACAAAAAAGCTGAAAATGACGGTACCATTTAATGTTAAAAAGTTAGAGTATACATATTTTCATAAAGATTATGTCGTAAGGATTAATAATAATTTTAATGTAATTAAACGGATGGGGAATAAAATAGTTATGGTGCATAATAAAAAGGATAATATCTTAGGAATTCAATTTCATCCAGAATATATATTAAGAACCGGTAAAATCTTTTTTAAGAATTGGTTTAATTTTATAAAAAAAAAGCGCGTTTTCTAATATATATAAAAATTATTGTAAATATATAAACATTTGAAACTCAGATAATATATAATATGTCATTAATATCAAATTTAAACAATAAAAGTGATGATTTAATAGAATTAAACAAAGAAAGTTTCAATAATAATTCTTTTAATTTCAATATACAAAAGAATAAGGGTGGGTTTATAGACGATGGTTTATTTAATAAAAAAAAAATAAGTGACGACGTTATATCAATGTCGTCGCGTTCTTCGCGAGCAAGTTCAGTTGGAAATAGCAATTATGATAAAGCAAAATATATGAAAAATATGAAAAACATATATAAAAATAAAAAAATAAATCGCGATGACGATATGGATAGTACTTCCGGTAGTAGTGCCAGTAGTGCCAGTAGTCGTAGTAACAGAAGTAACGGAAGTAACGGAAGTAACAGAAGTAACGGGGGTAAAAAGAGTGGTCGTGATAGTAATTCGGATACTACAAGTGAAAGTGGCGCGAGTAGCCTTTCTTCACAAAGTGGTAGCGACGGGTCAACGACGGGTAGCGATGAAAGTAGAGTAATAAAAAAGAAACATCTAAGTCCCAAGGATATAATTAGAAATGAGATAAATGAAAAACGCGAGATAATATATCAATTTGAAAGAATGGAATCAAAGGGGTTTAAGGTACCATTTAAATTCAATATGAATTCTGATTTAGAAGAGATGAAATCGGAATATATTCGTATTGTAAGAGAAAAAGAGCTAGATGGTAGTATAAGATTTCAACAGAAGATGTTAATGGCACTTGTATCTGGTGCGGAATATATGAATTCAAGATATGATCCATTTTCAGCAAAACTAGAAGGGTGGTCGGAACAAGTGAATGAAAATATCAATGATTATGATGATATTTTTGAGGAATTGCATGATAAATATAAATCGTCTGGTAAGAAAATGGCACCCGAACTAAGGTTGTTTATGTCATTATCTGGGAGTGCATTTATGTTTCATTTAACAAGTAGAATGTTCAAAGAACAGCCTATGCCTGATGTAGAAAATGTATTAAAATCCGACCCTGAATTGATGAAACAATTTCAAAATGCGGCTACAAAACAATATATGATGGGTGGGGGTGGTAAAGCACCGGCATCAAATAATATGGGATCGGGTGGTGATAATATGGGATTATTTGGAATGGTAAGTAATTTGTTTGGTTCATTAAATAGCGGTCCGACATCATCAGAAATGCCACAATATCAACAAAATAATTTTAGTAAACATGTTGATGATGTGGATACAATAATTAATAACGTACATAATAATATATCAGTAGAGGATGATATAGATAATCATATAGAAACTTTATCTGTAAGTGATGAAGAAATAACATCTATAATAGAGGATACTGCCGATATTCAGATATTAAAAAAATCAGGGACAAGAAATAATAATACTAGAACTTTAAATATATAAAAAAATTAATAATTATTTATCTTTTTTTGCGAAAATTGGTTATTTTTTTAGCGCTTTTTTTAACAAAATTACCTATATCTTTCGCAGATTTGGCGATTCTATCAGGGGTAGATTTTAAGGTACGCATTGGGTTACGGATAGTTTGTTCAACTTCATTTTCAAAAATCTCAATACGGTTTAAGAGGGTGCTTAGGGTGCTTATTAATATAGGTACGATGATTATGGTAAATAATAGGGTTAGGAATAAAAATAGGGATATCATAGTACCGATTGCGATAATATCTCTGGTCATATCTTCGGAACACTTGCACTTTTCGTTAGTTAAATAGTTAACATAATCGAAAGCATAGTAAATATATACTACGAATAGTAAGAAGAATACAAAAGTCGCGATAGCAACTAATTGTACAAATACACTACCCATGCTTCCAGCTACGGATTTTAGCGAAATAAATGCAGTTACTAAGAAATATACTAATGCTAATATAGTAAAGTTCTTGATAAAATCCTTGTTGGGATGTTCGGAACATTCACAGCCTATGTTTTCTAACTTGTATAAATACGTATATATTATTAATAATAATATAACAAATATCATTTGAATTATTAAGCTACTGTAAAAAGATAGATTATTTTCTTCCCTCATATTATTTATTATGTTTCTTACTCTATAATATAATATAGAAATTATTTATTTTCTAAATCCAAAATATTATATATTATAAATTTTGTAGAACTATTAAATTTTGAATTATCTATCTCTCCGATTTTATTAATAATATCCGGTGTTTTCGTTACACTTAATATTTTCAATATTTGCTCAAAATATATATCTATAATATGTTTATAGACATTATTATCTTGTATAATTATATTTGTATAATCTAATAATGAGTACAATAAGGTTTCTATTTCTTCAAATTTAAATTTCAACCATATATTGTTAATATTATTAACATTTTTTTTCCATTTCACATAGTCGCAGTATAAATCATATTCGTCATTTAGTAATAGTATATCATTATCATAAAATGATTTTGGGGGGTCCCATTCGCGCGATTCTATATATTTTTTCCATTTAGAATCTATATAATTATCCGAAAAATCCTTATCGAAGAAACTCAATATGTTACTATATAAATCATTTTCATTATGTTTAATATATTCCCATATTATTTCTATGACAGTATGATTATCGTTTGTTTTAATTATTTCTTTAATGTTATCATATAATGATAATTTATTTTTGGTTGTTATTTTATTAAGTAAACCAAGTATTTTACGTTTTAATAATGAATTATCGGTAAAATCAGGAATTATAATATGAAATCTGTTTTTTGGAGCTATTGTTTTTTCTTTTTTATTATAAACTTTTTTCGCCCATATCATTTTAGGGTCATAATAGGATTTAAAACAATTATAATTTTCACTTAAATCAATGGCTTTATTCTTGATATTTTCCGGTATTTCCGTGATTTCATCATATCTCTTTTGAAAATAATCTATATCTATTTTAATAATACTATCATTCATTGCAATGTATAATACTATATAAATAATCTTATATAATTAAATACATAAGGCATTGTTAATATTATATATAAAATGACGCTTGGTATAAATAGCATTGAATCGTTTAGTGATTTTGTAAACAAATTGGAAGAGGTTTATGAGAATCAATCAGTATATAGAACTCTTATAGTTTATGGTTTAAAAAAAAACGGAGTTATTTATAAATATTTATTAGAACATAATAATAATAGTGTATATATGATAAATGACGATAAATATTCAAACTATGATAAATTAGATTGTAGAATATTGATGATAGAACAAACTAATTATGAAAATTTTATTAATAATAATGGTAACGATTTTTTCAGTCATTTAGTTAATACACCATGTTGTAAAAAATAATAATATATTGGTATTTTAGGAGTATTATTAGATGGTGAAAAAAACATTCAAGATAGAATACATTATATTAGCGACATTTGCATTAATATTATTTGTTTTGATGTTAAATAGTAAGAATATATGCGAAACATTTTATAACAATAATAAAAATTATAGTTTAGAATATTATTATATGGACGGTTGTGGTCACTGCAACGAATTCAGTGAAAGCGGTATTTGGGAAAAATTAGAGAGCGCTAATTCGGATAAGTGTAAATTTAAGAAATATAACATGAAAGATAAGATGGACAGAATTAAAAAGTTTAATATACAAGGGTTTCCATCAATATTACTTATAGACAACAATGATAAAATGGTTAAATCATATGAGGGGGCCAGAACATATGTTGATTTAGATAAATTTATTAATAATATATAAGATATTATTAAGGTATTAATATAACAATAAAATGGGTGGAGGATTAATGCAGCTGGTTTTAACGGGACAAATGGATGAATATATAACAACTAATCCGTGTATTAATTATTACAAGTATATTTATAAAAAACACACAAACTTTTCATTAGAAAGCTATGTGACTCCTCCGATAAATAATGCGAGTGGTGGATTTTATCAGAGTGTAAAGATGACATATAAGATTGAAAGACTTGCTGATTTGTTAACAAATATGTATTTATCATTTAAAATACCTAATATATATTCTAACAATGAATTAAGATTTAGATGGGTTGAAAATATAGGTTATAATTATATAGATCGTGCTGAATTATTGATAGATGGGAATACGATTGAAACATTATATAGCGATTGGATGAATATTTGGAATGAATTAACTAATAAAGATGGAATAGAATATAATAAGTTAATTGGTAATGTTGCGGAATATACAGCTCCTTATAGTTTTCAAGCAAAATATACATTTATTAATAATAAATTATATAATATTAATTATCCAATTGCTACATTAGCGAGTAGTTCTCCGAGTATCAAGGAAAGAGAAATACAGGTACCGTTAAATTTTTGGTTTACGAGGAATCCATCATTGGCATTGCCTTTATTAAAATTAGCAAATAATGAAGTAACATTAGATGTATATACTAATAAGCGAGCAATAGAAGGTTTATATAAGGTATGGAGTAATAAATTGAATGCATATGTATCTAGTAGTTTTTATAATTCTCTACATAATTCTAACATATCGATTAGAACATTCATAAAAAATGAAAACCATGATGTTCAAAATAAATTGCATTTGACATATGTATTTTTAGACACTACCGAAAGGAGTAAAATGCTTCTTGAAACGAATAATATGGATTATATCATAGATACTGTTAAATTGACTGAATTTAATATTGACACTTCTGCACAATCAACAGTAACATGTGATATTACTAATGCTAATAATCATGTAAAAGAGATTATATGGTTTATTAGAAGAAATGATATGTTGGATAAATATAATAATTATATTAATTACACGGCTTCTCCCGTATATGCCGAAACTATGAATATTATGAATAGGGCAGTTATTAAATGGGCAAAAGATACAAGTCGTGCGGATTATAATGCTGAATATTATAATAATATTCAACCATATTATTATCACACTAATATACCTAGATCAGGAATATACTGTTATTCGTTTGCATTATTTCCCGAGAAAATCAATGCTTCTGGATCATATAATAATTCGCAAATTAAAACATCTGTTACATTAACGACAAATGATTATAGTAAGGATATTATATTCAATTCCATACAAAACGCAACAAAAGCTATATTGGGGGAAACTTATGATTACAATGTATTATATGAAGGTAAATTCTTTGTGAAAGAATTGAATATTCTTTCTGTAATAAATGGTAGTGCGCAATTAAAATTTGTTTAATTTTTTTATTCATTGAAAGTAGTAAGAATGGATTTAATTGTATTAGTAATTATATTATTAGCAGGTTTTATAATAAAATATCTAATTGATGTCATAGCATCTTTAAGTAAGGAGATAAAGGAAATTAAGAATAAATGTATAAAATCCTCAGCAACTACTAATTTAAAAGTAGAAACTATAACGCCAATAGAAAAAATGAATAAAGATATTGTTAGCAGTATGTCAAATTATAAAAAGTTTTTTGATTAAAATACATATAAATAATATAGCCTTATATACATTAACAATAAATATAAAATGCCAAGAAAATCAAAAAACCATGATGAAAAAGCAAAAAAATTAAAAAAAAAAAAAAACTTAATGAATACTATGGTAAAAGATGTAACACTAGTTGAAAATGAAGATATTATATTACAATTACCAATAACAGAGGATATAAATGACAAAGTAGATAATGATTATATACGCGAACAACCTAAACCGTACGAACCAGATTGTTTTTATTTAAATGATTCAAATCATTATAATAATATACAGGACAATAATCTAGAAAACATTGATACAAATAGTGAATTTATGTTAGATTATGGATATTCAAAAGATATACTTAACTGTAACAACAACTGTTATTGGTGTTGTCATCCGATAGAAAACAGAGCCTACGGGATGCCTTATAAATATAATGTTAAAACAGATTCTTATGTTTTATTTGGTAGTTTTTGTTCCCTTGAATGCGCAAATGCTTACAATTTCTCTTCTCATTGTGGTAGTGATAAGGTTTGGGAAATTAATAGTTTGATACAAATGTTGAGTAAACATTATGGGTGCAACAGACCAATAAGACCATCACCTTCGCGATTTTTACTAAAAATATTTAATGGACCATTAACAATTGAAGAGTTTAGAAGCAGTCATTTAACTAATGATAAAACGCATATATTAAATTTACCACCAATGATAACAACTACACATAACTACGAAATAGTTAATACATCTTATATCAAAAATATAACTGATAATATCAATAAACAAGGTAAAGAACCTACGATATTAAAAAATATAATTGAAAATAAATTAAAAGCCGTAAAATAAAAAAATGATATAAGGCGTATATCCTTTATATATTACGTAATAATGTCAGAAATTTACTTTTCTCCGTATAGAATTTCAACAATCACTTGCAATGCCAATATTGGCGTAAATATTAATCTTAATTTAAATGTCTTGTTTGATAATATTGATATTAAAGAAGAATGTTTTGATAATAAGGCTGGTATCGTATGGATTCAATTTATGAAAGAAGGCGAGGATGTTTCAAGGGGAACATATCCGAAGAAACGTCGGAAAAGCAAGAAGGATAAGGTAAAAAAAAATAGATTTGATAATCAAGTTACTATTATTTATATGTTTAATGATAAATATATTCCAAATGTAAAGATCTTTAAAAATGGGAACATACAATTGACTGGTATTAAGAATGTAACTGATACTGAAATTATCGTAAATTACATTATTGAAAATATTAGAAATATTTATAATAATGTTACAACTAAAATTTTATCAGAAGACAATGATATTAATATGTTGAGTTATCAGAACTTTAAAATCAGGATGATTAATACAGATTTCAAGGTATATACTAATTCAGAGATGACACATGGATTTGAATTAAAACGCAAAGAAATTCATAGATTATTTATTGGAGAAATTTATAATAACAAATGCTCTTTTCAGCCGGGCATTTATCAAGGTGTAAAACTAGAATATTTCTGGAATAAAACGAACGAATATAAGAATGGTATTTGTAATTGTCCTACGATTTGTTATGGCAAAGGTAGTGGTAGTAAAATAGGTGATTGTAAAAAAGTAACAGGGGCATTATTTGAAAGCGGTAGTATTTTAATTACAGGAGGGATAACTTTTGAACAGGTCAATGAGACATATAAGTACATTTGCGATTTTCTTAGAAAAAATAAGGATAATATTAGGAAACCTCAACCAAAGGTTTCATTGATGTGACAGCTGAAATTATAGTTATCATCTGTTTTATTATATTTTTTATATAAGTCAGTTTTTACTGTATTATTACCTGGTCTATTATATGATGGTATATGGTGGTTAGCATAAAAAAGCGCACTATATGAAACTGCATCTGGTTCAACATAGGGGATTACATAAGTATTACCCCATGGTTTTTTATCAAATAGCACATCTCCCGTATATAATCCTGCATTTTTAGGAGGAGGAGGTACATTAACATCAGGAGAATAATCAAGTTCGGTATATTCTAATTCTTTTTTCATTATGATATCTCTATTTATATTATATATATATATATATATTGAAAATGTAACCTAATTATAAAATGAGTACATAATTTTATTTTTCTAATGATTTTATAAACTTTTTGAAATTTAAGAGATTTTATTAATTATGTACTCGTTTTATCTAAGTATATAAAGAAGAATATAATATTAACAATATATAAATGGGTAGAAAAGATAAAAAGCAGAAGACACACGACGACCATGCTTTTGTAAAAGATGGTATGGAAACTAATGAAATTAGAACGATGGTGCAAGATATTATGCTTTACATAGAAGAACAAAGAAATAAGATGGAATTTAAAGATATTATTGTCAGTTTAAAGGATAATATCGCAAAAGTTGAATTCTTCGAACAAAGATATCCTATGTTATACCAAATGGTGACAAAAGAAGAAGGTTTTGAATATCAGAGTTTAGAATATTTCTTGAAAATGCGCGAAGGTATTATACAAAATCAAATGACGAGCGATGATGCATCAAAAATAGTAGGGCAGCAATGGTATGATAAATATTGTAAAAATAAGGTAGAAAATAAAAATTGATATAAGACTTATAGCTTATAATAATAACAATTATGAATTCAGCTCAACCCACAATCAGTTTCCCAAAAAATGTTAATGAAATTATTTCTGAGACTTATGATATTTATAATAGTATTAACGACGATAATAAGACATATGCAAATTGTTTGATTATGGTATTGAAAAAATATCATTTGTGGCCTAATATCAAAGTGAAGAAGTTTAAGAATCGTTCTGATATTGTATTGCTACATAATAATTATAAGATGGGTGAAATCTATGAATATAAAGAGCTATATGAACAATGTAGAAGTATTGTTCTAGATTTCACACTATCTTTTAATAATAACGTCGTTGTTACATATGCGAATTCAATTCCAATTCGCGTTGACGTGAATACATATATGACAAATATTTATAGTGATCATGATAAATGCTATGAAGCATATGATGGTACAATGATTACTGTATATTGTCATAATGGAGAATGGTACTTTGGAACATCAAGTTGTCCCGATGCGAATAGTTCTAAGTTCTCTCATCCAAATAAAACACATGGAAATATGTTTGACGAGATTTTATATAAATATTATGGGAAACAGCTAACGAGTGAAGAAATGAAACTTCAACCCGACGAGATTTCAATGATACTTAGAAATAAGTTTGTAGCTTCATTGAATCCGGAAATGGCTTATGAATTTATTATTATTCATCATGAAAATGTTCACATAATTAATTATACAAATGTATTGGGTGAAAATTACAAGGAATTAATTCATGTTAATACGAAGAATAGAGTAACATTGATAGAAGAGGATATTTATACAAAAAAAGAGGAAGAATTAGCGAATGTTGGTATTAACTATCCAAGGGAATTTAGGAATATTACAGAAGCAATGAACTATATTAACGAGAATCAATACAGTTATGGACTAATCATTAAAAAGAAAGTTGAAAATGTAGTAAAACTTTATAAAGTTTCCACTGATATTATTAATTATAGAGAAGAAACTGATCCATGCCATCCTAATATATGGATGAATATTCTTGGTGTATATATGAAAAATAAACAGGATTATACTGTTAAGGATTATATCAATAATTATGTTCCGAATATTGTTCTACCTATTGATAATAATGGAAGACAGATTGATCCGACATATATTATCCATACACTAATTTCAACTATTAAAGATAGTTTGTATAATTATTATGTATCAACAACAACATACTATCCTAAATATGGTAGATATAAAATGAATAAAGAGTTGGATAAACAATTTCCGCCAATTATTCAATACCATTTGGCTCAACTAAGAAACCTTCAAACCTCAACGTATAAAGATAAAATGATTACATCAGCGAATGTATATTATTATTTGTGTCAATGCAATAATGTTAAAAATATTAAGACATTGATTCAATTCTTTGCATCAACTCCAATTAATGAAATGCACCCAAGAACATCAATGTGTTTTGCGATTATGAATAGTCTAATATCATAAATAATCTTATCTTATTATATTAGAATGAGCTATTTTTCAACACAAGGATGGGTTTATATAGTAATTAGTATAATATTTACTATTATTGCTTTAATACTTAATATTTACTTGGAAGGTGTTGGTTTATATATGTTTGGTTACCTTTTATATTTATTATTGATATTAATAACAGCATATAATATAACATGTTTGACAACTGGCGAATGCCATTTATGGAGTTGGATAGTTACATTATTATCAACATTACCAATGTTATTAATAATAATATTAGTGATATATGGAATAGTAACGAGAACTTAAAAATTATTTATTAAATTCTTTTTTTATAATAGATTATAACATGTATTCTACAAATTATATCAAGGATTTTTATGATAATATAAAGGCCAATCAACAAGAATTAATAAATAATCATAATAGCTCTTGTCAAAAAGGCGGGTATTCAAATTTGAATAATCAATTAGATAAAATGACTTTACAAACTGATAAGAATAAAATTAGATTAGATGTGCAAAAAGAATTAAATAATAAAATATCAAATATAATGAAAAATATACAGGTTGGTGGTGGAAAAACTATCGGAGATAACATTAAATTATTAAATAAATTGATAAAGCAACAATGTTCATTGGAAAAGAAACTATTGCTAAATATTACTAAACAACAAAAATGTGTTAAACAAAATAAAATAGAAAATTTGAGTAAATATCAAAGTGATTTTAAAGCAGACTTTAAAAAAGCAAATGAATATAATAAGAGTATCAATAAATTACAAAACCATATTAATAAAATTATTATAAAAGACACAAAAATAAAGGCAAATGACGGACAAAAAATGCTAGAAACAAGAAGAAAGGTAAGAGTACATACTCTTAATAATCTAAAATATATGATAAATAAAATTAAAAATTAATTTGTTTTTTTATTTAAAAATTGATATATATAAGATATAGATTTTATTAATATATAAGTAAGGATAGAATGTTTGAAAAGTATACCTTTGATATTAAAGACCCTACAAATAAACATAGTTTTGAAATTAAAGATATAGATTTAGCCATCGTGAATGGTTTAAGACGTACAATTCTTACGGATATCCCAATTCCGGGAGTGATTGGAGAAAAATTAGATAAAGATGAGCCAACCGTTAATATTATTACAAATACAGGTGCTTTGCACAATGAGTTTATTATACATCGCATCGGTCTTATCCCAATTTGTTTAACAGAAGAAGAAATTGAAATATACGAAGATAATAGTTTGAAGATTGAGTTGAATGTATATAATGATGGTAATAAAACGCTAAATGTTAAAACAAGTGATATTAAAGCTACTATGAATGATGAAGAAGTGTCTGAAAAAAAATTAAAAGAGCTTTTCCCACCCAATAAAGTATCTAATGATACTATCCTAATTACTAGATTGAGACAAGGTGAACATTTACATTTTAAAGCAAATGTTGTAAAAAGAACAGCGCGAGACAACGCATCTTTTAACCCAGTATCATTATCTAATTTTACATTTGTAGAAGATCCATCGGAAGCATCAAAATACGATAATGTTTTAGATAAAGAAAGATGTTATTATAAAAATAAATATGGTGACCCTAACAAATTCAGATTTGATATAGAACATATTAACATTAATGTAGGACCGAAATATTTGATACCTAAATCATTAGATATAATGATTGAAAAACTAAATAATATTAGACAAGAATTAGTTAATTTGGATGCTTCGACAAAAATTAAATTGCAACAATTTCAAGATATAGAAGGATGTTATGAATTTATTATTGAAAACGAGGATGATACGATAGGAAATGTTATTCAATCATTTCTACATAATAAATATATTCGTGAAAAAAATAAATTTAACGATACAACTTGTGTTTACGCGGGTTATATTTGCCCACATCCATTAAAACAACTAATGATTGTGAGAATTACACTAGAAGACGTTACAGAAGAGAAGACTGTAATATCATTCTTTGAAGCTAATTGTAAAGACATCATAGATACATTGTCAAATATCAAAATAAAGTGGAATAAATTCTCAATTGAAAATAACATTTCGTAAAATATAAATATTTTATATATCTTTGTATTAAAAGAGAAAGCCATATCTTGAATGTCCATTGAAATAGAAAATAATATTTATACTATTGAGGATGAAGAAATAGATGACATTGAATATTTAGAAATATTAAGTTTAGACGAAATTATTAAAGATAACCCTTTTTTTATTGCATTATCCCGTAATGATATTTATGAGAATTTACATGAAATGTTTCAAAATAAAAAACGATCCGAATCAGTAACACAATTATTTTATGATATTTTAGATCATAAAAAGAGTGAAAATGGTAATTTAGTTAATTACGATAACTACATATTTGAAGCAGAAGCAGAAAAAACAGATAACGTATTATTATGGGATGAATTAAGTGAAGATGCAGCGAACTTTAATAAACTAACAAAGTTAAATACAATTAAACACGACGAAGCAAAGAATAGATATTTTTTTTCAATTAAATACGACAGTAATTCTAAAAATTTAAAATTTAAACCTTCTTCGCGCATAAACGCAATGATAGAACCTTATGAAAAAGATTATCCGGTATATTACCCTATTTATCCCATCGATGATGTAAATTTACCAATATTATCTGCATATTATAAAATACCCGTATCTACTGTTAATGATTATATATATACAAAAATCGCAGCACACCTTAAAAATTCAACAAATATTAGAAAAGTAGACTCTGCTAAATACAAAAATGTTGCTAATTTAGTTAAAGATGTGACACCTAAAATAGATGATATAATTGAATATCTCAAAGACTGTTTTGCTCTTGATTATAGCAATATTGATAATATTTTCAAGAGATTCGGACATTCATTGGATTTTATAAATGATAAAGATTTTGAAATTTTATGCGAACATATGAGAGGTCTAACGAAATATGAAAAAGAACGCAAGAAATTTAATAGAGCATACAAAATTAAAAAGAGTGATATTATTAATAAAAAGTTAACATTTTTTGAAAAATTATCTTCATCTATAAAATTAGTTAAACTTGACGAAAAGACAATAAGCTTTTTAGCTAATCTTAAAGACTCTCTTGAAGACTACCGTGTGAATAATATTATATTAGATGAATTAGTTGATATAAAAACACTTAACATACATAATATTATCAATTCAATACATTTCAATGATGCTAACCCAGAAGAATTACTTAAAAATATAAGAGCTTCCCTTAAAAATATTAATATTAATGAAGCTATTGATGCTATAACAAACATTATAAATACGCACGAAAACGTTGAGAACATAATAGACGAACATGAATATATGAAAACCCTATTTGAATATTCAAAAGATCATATATTTGATTATGATACAGATGGAAAAAAATATTTATTATCTTATCGTGAAGCAAAAGACATAAGAGAAGGTGCTGATAGAGATAACTATGAAGGTGGTATAGATGACGAGTTTATAAATGAAAGAATAGATATAGAAGATATTGATAATATAGCAAATGATTTAGATGAAAATATTTATGCAAATAAGGCTATAAATAATTTCGATAAGTATTTGAAAAATATTAATTACAAAAATGAAGAAGGTTTTATAGAACATCTGCGTATAATATTAATATTAATAAGTAATATAAGTACAATATCGTGCCTAGAATTAGATTATGAATTATTATGCAATGAGCTTTTTAAATATTACAAAAGTGTCCCTACAAAATATTACAGATATAAAAGAGCGTTTAACGAAGCAGGATTAGATGTTGAACATAAGGCAATCATGGATTATTCTAAACTAAAATCAGTTATGATAATTGAGGGAATTATCAAAGACCAGGATTCCAATATAACTAAAATTATATATGAGATTAATGAAGAATATTTAAAAACCTTCAATAGTATGTTTGCTCTTGCTATATCATTTTGGATTGTTAATTTGCAAGAAAAAATATTAAATAATACAATTATGATTAATGATAATTATCTAAATAATGCTTTTATAGATAAATGGTATCTATATGGTGCGCCTTTAAATAATGCCAAAAACGGCATTCTTCCATATATTTTAGAATGCGTATTAGAAGGTTTCAAAGAAGATAATGAATATGGTATAGACATTAATAATATATCGGATGAAATTAAAACGATAATTTCAGATAAATATAATGATATTATAATTGAACTTAAAAAGAAACATGATTTGAATACTGATAAAAAGAAGATAGAACGTGGTTTAAAAGAAAAAGAGAATCTGCTAAAAAGTTATAAAGAAGGAAATAAGGAAAAATTAGAAAGGGATTTTATAAATGCTCTTATATATATGCCTGGTGTAAATTATAAAAAAATCCATAAATATCTCGTAGGATGTTGTTTAAAAAAAATAGATGATACGTTTGAAACCGATGGTGATTTAGTTAAAGCTGGGAGAAAAGATTTAATTGCAATAAAGAAATTTTATTCAAATAATCGTGCAACAAATGTGGCAAGAGATTTGAGATATGTTCCTAATTTGGATGGTATAAAAGATGAAATAATAAAAGATGATAATATTAATATCATTGAAATTGATGATTACGTTTATAATATCAATAATAATGAAGATATTGTGATTGATTGGCTTGAAACAATGTATGATAGAAATCCATTATTACCAAACAAAATTATAGATGAATTAAAAGATAATTCTAAAAATATTAATAGATTAATTGAAAACAATATAAATATTCTTACTAAAACTGCTAGAATAAATAATAAAGATATCTTGAAAAACCTTATCAACAATAAAATTAATATGAAACAAATTTTATTAAAGACATGTGCTAATTTATTTTCATATAAAAACGCTTATGAAGATGATAATATTAATTTATTAGTTGATAATTCTATAAAATATATCAAGGATATACTAAGGGATATTTATAAACTAAATAAAGTAGTAAACGACGATGTGATAGTGGATATTAATAGAATTAACTCATATATATTAAGTAGAGTAATATGCTTGCCATTTAGTCCAGAAAGTGTAGAAAATGGTATTTTGCGCGCGGAAGTAGAATTACCAAATGGATTTGTTGAATTAAATGCGAAGAATAATTTAAAATATTTAATTGATGTTTTTAAAATATCTACTTTTCCAACAATGGAAGAAAATATAGAGTTTATAAATAAAAAGAGAGAAGAAAATAAACAAAAGAAGCTTAGCATATTAAATGATAAAACTGTTGATGATAATCAACTTATTAGTAATCTTAAAAAAGCAGGTATAAAAAATGATTTGATGGATATTGACGAAAATAAGGACATTGGTGACAATATTAATGATATGTACGATAATGAAGAGAAAAATGAAAATAAATTATCTGCGATTGATGAAGATACTGATGATGAAAGCATGATGTATGATGATATGGGGTTTTTATATAGTTAATTTATACAGACCCTATTTTTGCTTCCAGGTCTATTGTGGATTGTAATGTTGAATTATTAATATTACCTTGATTTATATTATTCATAGTAATATTTCTTTTTACTACATTATTGCCGATTGTACCATTTAATTGTATTGGTAAATATCTATTTGCTTCACCAAATAATTTACCTACATTAGTTTTATGTTTTTGGGGAATATCTTCAAATGCACAATCTTGTATTAAATTTTCATATTTTACGTTTATTAATTTTATTTGTTCGTTAATATTTTTATCATTATAATCAAGTGATTCTAGTTCTTGTGATAATGACATAAATTGTTGTGATAATTTTTTAAATATTTCAAACTTCTCACTTGCTTTAATATTATTAGACAGAGATATAATTAGTACACTAATAGCATTTACAACTATATTTGGGATTTTAATAGTATTAGCATCAGTACTAATACTATTTATAATACATAAAGATGAGTTTGTAAATACAAGTGGTATATTAAATGCCAATTTTATATAGCTCCAATATGTAGCTGTACGCGTACATAACAAAGTCATTGACTCGCATTTATCCAATAATTTTTCAATATTAATCATTTACTATATTATACATTATATTATTTTTTATTAATTTAAATTATTATATTAGAAGATATGGATATTGAAGTAAAGCCGAGCGAATGGATATTACCTAATCGTGTTGGTTTTAATAAATATATATATGATACATTTCATCCATCCAAATATGATAATAAAGTTAAAGACAAATCATGTGAATGCAAAGGAGATAGTTGTGATATAGACTTTAAAACAGTATCTTTATTTCCACAACAACGAATTATAAAAGATTATATGCAATTTGATAGCCCATATAGAGGAATATTGCTTTATCATGAATTAGGTTCAGGTAAATCAGCTGCTTCTATTGCAGCAGCAGAAGGTTATATCAATAAAAAGAAAATAGTTATAATGACACCAGCATCTTTATCTCAAAATTATGAAAATGAATTAATGAAGATATCTACTACTGGATTAAACTTGAAAAAATCATGGACATTACTAAAAGTTAAAAAAACAAATAAAGAAATGATGAAAAAGCTTAATAAATATGCTATAACTGATAAAATTGTTAAAAAAGATGGTCATGTATGGGTTCCATTATATGAGAATGATATAGAAGGTGCTGAAATAGTAATTGAACAAACAAAGTACTCCAAGATACCTAGCAAATACAAGGAAGTTGTTGATATAACGATAGGGCATATTATAAGAAATCGCTATACCTTTATTAATTATAATGGATTGACAGCAAAAATGATAAAAGAGTTAGGAAAATCCCCCTTTGATGATACCTTTATAATAATTGATGAAATACATAATTTTATAAGTAGAATAGTAAATGGTTCTCGTCTCGCTCGCTCTATATATAATCATATGATGACGGCAAAAAATATCAAAATGGTATTATTATCTGGAACACCAATAATTAATCAACCATATGAAATTGCTACATTAATTAATTTAATAAGAGGTCCCATGAATACTTATGAGTTACAACTTTTAAAATCTTCCAAACCTCCAAACAAAGAAGCTATTATTAAAATATTAAGTGACAATAATTTATATAAATATGTTGATGAAGTTTATTTGGATAAAGCAAATATTGATATTGTATTATTAACAAAAGATTTTGTTCACAATTCAAGAGACTTATCGAATATTAAAAAAGAAGTATGGGGTAAAGATGAAAATGGTATCATTAATGATATTATAAAAGCGTTAAATAAAACAGATATTAAAATATCCATTAAGAGTAAATTACATAATTATTATGCACTGCCAAATATTAAAGAGGATTTTGATAAGTTATTTGTTGATGATTCTGATCCCGAAAATATAAAGGTTAAAAACGAGGATTTGTTTAAACGTCGCGTGTTAGGTATTTTAAGTTATTATAAAACCACAGGTTCAGAATTTTTTCCCACAATGTTACCGGCTAAGTTTAAATATCTTAACATGACCGGGCATCAATTAAGTAAATATGTTGATGTACGACGAAAAGAAATGGAAATGGATGACCGTAAAAAACGTTTTGGTAACAAGGGAGGCGCAGATGTTAATTCCGTATATAGAGCGTTTAGTAGAATGGTTTGCAATTTTGTATTTCCAGATAATATAAAACGTGCTTTCCCACAAGATATACGCATGGTAATGAAGAAAGAATTAGTTAAAAATGAAGATGATGACGATGATGATCCGGATGAAGTTGATAAAAAGGAGATTAATAAGGTTGTTGCAGCACAATATGAAAAACAACTTGAAGATGCTATGGATAAATTAGGTAAAAGTGATGCAATAGAAATAGATAATTTAATGAAATTTTATAGTCCAAAATTCGCAGAAATGCTAAAAGATATGAATCAGTCACCAGGAACAGTATTGGTATATTCGCAATTTCGTATGGTTGAGGGATTAGGAGTTCTTAAAGAGATTATGAATAGAAATGGATATGTAGAAATTAATGTTGTAAAAAATGAGGATTTTGGATATATATTAGAAGATATTGATGTGTTTGATAAAAAATATGATGGAAAAAGATATGTTGTTTTTAATGCTGATAGAACTAAAACAAATATATTAATGAATTTATTTAATGGCGAGTTTTCTTTATTGCCTGATAATATTCGTATGCAATTTAGTAATATAGATAGTATAGACCAAAGATATGGAAAATTAGTAAAAACGATGATGATAACACAATCGGGAGCAGAAGGAATATCTCTTAAAAACGTAAGACGCGTATTAGTAACAGAATATTTCTGGAACTCTGTAAGAATAAATCAAGTCATCGGTCGCGCGGTAAGAACATGTAGTCATGTTAATTTGCCCAAAAAAGATCAGAATGTAGAAGTATTTATATATATTATGAAATTAACAAAGGAACAATTGGCAAATAATCCAACATTAAGAAAGAAGGATAATGAATTAACAACTGATGAACATATATTGCATTTAGCACAAAAAAAAGAAAATTTAGTAAATGTATTTTTAAATATGTTAAAATCCAGTTCAATAGATTGTGTTATTCACGCAAAGAAGAATAAGCCTCTTATGAATGGTTATAAATGTTATAATTGGCCGATCAATATAAATCAAAATAAATTATCATATACCGATCATATTATATCCGATAACAAAATTCAACAGCATCAAAAATATCAAAAAACACGAAAAAATAAAGGGACTGTTGTTAGTAAAGATGGTATCAAATATGTTATGTTAAATGATAAACTGTATGATTATAATAGTTATGTAAATGCAGGTTTATTATATCCGGCAACTATATAAATAAAAAATATATTACTTTAAATAATACTTATATGGAGAATACTATGAAATGTATTTGTAGAAATAAAAGAAGTTTTAATGTTTGCAATAAATATTCTAAGAAAAATTCAGTATTTTGTAAAAATCATGCTAACGAGAACATAGTAATCTATAAAATATATTATAAAATATTTGGATCAAAAACACATATAACAATGAATGATATATATAATCTTTACAAATATATTACAGATAATATTACTGAAATAGATTACGAAGAAGAAAAACCCGGATTTCTCTTTATTAAAATGTTAAAGATTATTCCTTATAAAATACTATTATTAATATGTAAAAAATATTTACAAAAAAAAAAATATAAAAAAAGAGAAATATATGAGTTTTTACATGAATTAAATGAGAAAACATATAAGATATCGAATAAACACAAGATTAAAATAATACAAGATAAATATAAATTTTATTTATTATCACGAGATATAGATAGTGATGCTATTATAAATACAGAAGATTTATTCTCATGCGAAGATATTAATAGCATTTCTAAAAATAGATTATTTATAATTAATGATATTAATGGATGTTATGCTTTTGATGTAGTAGAATTGGATTTTTTTATTAAAAAATGTAACGAAGAAGGAAAAGAGCCATATAATCCTTATACCAGAACAAAAATATCTGATGATATTATATGGAAATTAGGTAAATTTATAGAATATAATAATATTATACCGAGGGAACTAGGATATAGATGGGATAATAATATGCATGCATTTACAGATTTATCAATTGAATTAGAACGAAGAGGGTTTTATAATAGCCCGGAATGGTTAAATAAAATGTCAATTGATGATATTTTAAAGACAGTAAAATATTTTAAAGATTTTTCTTTGGAAATTGAAGAAAGTAATAATTATTTCAATGATATTTCAGATAGCAATACGGTATTTAATTTTTGTAAAGAAGGTATTAAGATGTTAAAAGAATGTAAGGATGATTTATATATACTATGTTGTAATTTTATAAAATCTCTTGCGATGTGTTCTAATGATTTCTATGAAAATATCCCAACATGGATGTCTGGAATAAATACAACATCTTTATTATCAAATGTATTTTCAATATTTAATAATAACTATACGGAATCGCCAAATAATTTTTTACTATATTATTATGTAGAATATATGTAATAAATGAATACGTATAAAAACAATATTAATTATACGCCTGATTTTGTTTACACTCCACCTAAAATGGAACAACCTAAAAAAGAATTTGATAGCATTATAGATAACTATGTATGTAAATTTAAAACAGCATTTTATGGTGGATTATTTTTTGTTATATTATCATTACCCATCGCATATAAAATACTTGAAATGATAGCTAAATTAATATCAAATAATATTGAGTTATTTGACGAAGATTATAATGAACCATTGCCTTTAGGTAGATTTATTATGGCTATTATAATAAGTTTAATATTATTTATACTATAAAAAAATAAGTAATATATATATATATATATATATAATGAATAATTAATTTAAATATTTATTTTTTCGCAGCTTTTTTAACAGGTACCTTTTTAACTGGTTTAGGCGGCTCTACTTCCTTGCTCTCTTCGTCCTCTTCTTCTTCATCTTCTTCTTCATCTTCTTCTTCTTCATCTGACACTTTTGTTACCTCTTCTACAACTTCGTTTTTTTTAATAGCATCGGTATCTACTTCAATATCATCTTCTTCATCTTCTTCTTCTTCTACTACTTCATCGTCACTCTCCTGGACAAATGTTGGCTTTGCTGAATTAGATAGTTGAAACTTACCAGATACAATCTTCCAACTACACCCAAACATACCGGCGGCAAACCAAATTCCATTTAGTTGAATAATAAATTGAGCTCGACCACCTTTAAGATTACCTACATATTCGGTAAAATCAACTTCTTTATTATCCATGTCATAAGCATCAAATTCAAACTTGCCTTCAAGAGGATTATAAGGGATTTTGGCTTTGAATGTTGGTGGATATTTGTTAGCAATTTCACCGGTTTCCTTATCCTTGTCGTGCTTAATAATTGGAGTAAACATATTAGATACGGTATCTTTGTTTCCACCATAATTATTCTTAAACCAAGCAAGGCGATTAGCAAAAGCATCTTCAATGATTTTTTCTTCAAGCTCCTTCATTTTATCATGAAATACTTTGATTTTAGGATTTTCATCAATACCCTTAAATGATACGGTAATATCATATTTAGGGGGTTCGTCTTTGCGCTTAGGGTCATCTTTAATGAACTTTTGATTATCATTAACTCCATAAGGAATATTCATAACCGGAGTTTGAATATTAATCTTTGATGAAGCATAATTGAGATAAACCGACTTAGCACCCGATTTCATAACTTTGAGCTCGGAATACTTGATTTTCTCAGTGTCGAGGTTCTTGGGAAGGATCACGTTCATTGTTTTATATATATCTTGTATATTCTTTATATAAATATAAGACTATCAATTTTTATTTTGCTAGTATAAAAAAAATAAATATTAAATAAATAGAAATATATGGGTAAAAATGTAAAGATACTGACAAAAGAATCTTTTAAGTTATTAGATACAAAATATCCTATTTATAAATTGCACAATGGTCTCAAATTAATAAAAATAAACAATATATTTTATAATATATACGATACAAATACAATAACAAAAATAAAGAATCAGATTGTTTTAGATAATAATTTTGAGAAGGATTATATATTTATATAGTAATTTCGTAAGAATTTATGACAAGGTTTTTAATAATATTTTTAGAGAATTTATCAGAACTTATCTTATTAAGGTCTTTATCAACTGAATATTTATTTACGGCATTATCAATTCCATACTCTAACATTGTTCTATTTAATTCATATTTAGTCATATAATCACAATGATTATCAACACAATTGTTAATTATTTCATTTAGTTCACTATCACTATCATTTTTATCGCAATTATATCTACACATATCTTTGTATATTGCTTCACTAATATCATAGATAGCTTCGTTAATATTAGTTTTCATAATACATTTGTACATATTTTAAATATAAAAATATAAATAATACATATATCATTTTTTAAAAATTCTTGTGTATGTCCAGCATTTTTTGGATATAATATTCTTCGTATTCTCCAAACTCCTCAACACATTCTCTATGTTTTGCTATTATTTTGTAATCTACTATAATATCAATAATATCCAATAATTTATTGTAATTTTGAGCCATTATAATATCCTCTTTTTCGGCCATATAAATAGCACATGGTTTTAGAAATTCCAAATAATCCGATAAAGCGATGCGATGCGCTTCTTCCTTTGCAATATCCGATAGCTTATAATATTCATCAACAATATCAGAGAAATCAATATCATAATTTATATTATCTTTATTGCCGTTTTTAAATACTGTATATTTCGCATTTATAATATTTTCGCGAATGGTATTATATATAGTATTACATAATTCCCTAGCATTATCTAATTCAATGGGGGTTGTTATATAGCTTTTTTCTCTTAATGGTTTGTAAGTGCATAGAAGCACCTTTGCTTCTCTAACGTCAATGTCGGTGAAGTAATTTTCATTATCGAAGATAATTTCGAATACAAGTTCAGAGTTCATGTTGTAATGTTTCTATACAATTTTTTAAATCAATTTTTAAATTTAATGATACATTTTAATCCTAGACAAAATGAGTACATAATTTAATTTTCTTAGAGATTTTATAAACTTTTAGAAATTCAAGAGATTTTATTAATTATGTACTCTTTTTATAAAAAAAATGATAAATATTTTAATAAATATTAATTATCACAATGAGTGAAAACAAAGCTATTCAACTGGGTCTCTGTTGTCTCAATATTGAACTAAGAGAATGTTGTCCGACCGTTTTCTCTTCCCGCAGTGTTATTTTAAAAACGCTTATTGATAAAGGAGTAGATAATTTAAAGAATAAAATTATAGAAAATCTTCAAGATACTCTTATCATGATGGATTGGAATGAAGCAAATGGTATTAAAGTATTTCGTTTGTCTAGCGAAATGTTTCCACACATATCTAACCCAAACGCACCTGATTATTACTTAGATTTTGCCAAAGAACTATTGAAAAAAATTGGAGAAAAATCAAAACAATATAATCAACGTCTTACATTTCACCCCGGACATTTTAATTGTATTGGTACACCTAGTAAAGCAGTTTTAGAACATACAATTAGAGACCTGAATTATCACGCAACCGTACTCGATTTGATGGGTTTAGAAAATGATTCAGTAATGGTAATTCATGGAGGCGGTGTTTATGGTGATAAAGAAAAAACAATTGAAAGATGGTGTGAAAATTATATGAAAATGCCCGATAATATCAAGAGACGCCTTGTACTAGAAAATTGTGAACGGAACTTTTCAATAGAAGATTGTTTAAAAGTATCAGAAAAAGTAAATATTCCCGTTGTATTTGATACTCATCATTATGAATGTTATAATATAATGCATCCAAACGAAAAATTAGATATTCCTGATAATTATATTCCTAAAATCCTAGAAACATGGAGGCGTAGAAATATTAAACCCAAGTTTCATGTTAGTGAACAAGGAGCGGGTAAGTGCGGACATCATAGCGATTATATTGAGACAATCCCAGAATATTTATTAGAAATACCTACAAAATATAAAACAAATATTGATATCATGATTGAAGCTAAAATGAAAGAAAAGGCAATATTCAAATTATATGACAAATATCCAAATCTATCATGTAAATATAATATATTAATATAGTAAATGATAAGCCATATTTTATAGCAGCTGCGTCATTTGGTATTACACATGTATTATATAAAAGTTTGTTATTGATATAGATTCATTCGCATTTTTGATATTAACTAAATTAATAATTGCATTTTTTGCTTTTCATTGGATACTCTATGTGAAAATTATAAAACCGTTACAAATGAAAAAATGTCTACATGCAACTATTTTATTTTTTACAGCAGCGTTTGTATATTTTTACGGTCAATACAATTATATTGTCGTATTATTATTTTAACGAAACTATCAATATATATCAATTTATAGGTATATTGTTAATATTTACATGATTAGCATTAATTACAAATAAGGTAAAATAATATGTTATTAATAAGTAAATGACAACGATAGAAAATAATATATTACTAGCGAAAACATCGATATTTGAATCTGTAAATCGTACATTATTTACCGCAGCAGGAGTATCATTTGCATTATTGGCCAGTACACAAACTAATCTTTACAATGATGAAAACAGTAAAAATGTTATAAGACTAACAGGATTATCAATGTTAGCACTTACAATAGTTTATGGATTTTACAATGTATCTGACTATAAAAACTTTCTAGATAACTATAAGACAAAAGACGATAATTCGGTTATTAATATAAATACAGATAACATCTTACTAATAATGTATTGCTATATAGTACTATTATGTATTGTATTGGTCGCTAACGTATTAATTATGATGTAACCTTAATGCGATTGCCTTTAATGAAAACCACTTCATATTCATTCCATAACACATTTCTATATTTTTCATACATTATATCAGTATGTAATTTGTCACCATAATCTTTTTTAGATTTATTTTTAAAAGTGAAATCAAATCCCTGATAGCATTTTAATAAACATCCAATATTCCAACCTTTATCCGTAATATCTTTTGATATTAATATTTCATTATTTTGTGCTTCTCGCGCAGAACGTAGATATTTGGTTATAGAAAATTTACCTATTTCAATTAAATAGGTTAACGCTTCTTTATCTAAACTGAATATATATGTTTGTACATGTGAATGATAAGCATTATTTATTGTGCTTCCAAATAATTTAATATTGTCTTTTAATCCATTAATATAATAATCAGTCCATTTTGTGTTATCTGAAATAAAAGGGCCCATAATTGTAGAATTAGCAAAAATGAACTTATCATATTTTTTATATAATTGGTCCTTCAATAATCCCTCACTCCATCCGCCAAAATCCCTTCCTATATTTTTTCTAACCATAGTCATTACATATTCTGGTAGGTTTACTAAATTAAATTTAAAATTTATGTCATTTGCTATAATTAAAAAATCAATATTTTCATCCCGAAAAATACAATGTTTAAAAAAATGATCAACACTGTCATTAAACTTATGAAAGACGTATAAAACCAAAACCTTGACCATTTTTAATAATTACAAATATATATTTATTTTTTATATGTATAATGAATCCTAATAAAAGCATTTATAATTATAAATAACGCAAATAACAATATCAACATTAATAGTTGTGTAATGTTAACAATTAAGGCATCAAGATAATCTATTATTAGATTACTAATAATATTGCCTTCGTAATGAATTATATCATCCACTTTTCTATTGCGCATCATGATAATATGTGATAATTATCATATATGATCATTTTTTATTTAAAAAATAACATATTAATTATATTAATAATATGAAAGATATTATACGCAAAATTATTTATAAAAATTTTAAATCATCTGGTGGATGGGATGATATGACTAAAACTCTTAGATATTATTTAGAGAATGAAAACATAGAATTATTTAGAGTAAATGAAATTAAACCACATATATTCATTTGGCCCGAAGATAGCCTACAAAATAAATTACAATTAAACATATTAAAAAAAAATACAGAATGTATATTTTATAAAACGGCAATATCCAATAATGATTATGGTCCAATAGGAGTTAAATTATATGATAATGTACAACTTGATAGAGTAGCACAAGTATGGTCAATATATATATTGGTTAATAAATTACAGTTAGATTTGGAAAAATCAGATGAAGTTATATTTGAATTTGGTGGAGGATCAGGGCAAATGGCTGATGTACTAAACAAATTAAATTTTCAAGGCAAACATATCATATACGATTTGCCGTTGATGGTAATTTTACAGAAATATTTTATAGATAAACGAAATATTAAAACAAAATATATATTGGACGATGAAAATAATGAATTTATTAAAGGAACTAATCTTTTACCATGTAACCAAAATGAAAGCGAAAAATGTATAGTAAATTTGCCAAATATCAATTTTATAGCAACTTATTCATTAACAGAAACTGATTTAGAAACACATGAAAAATTCGCTAAATATTTATTAAATTTCAAAAGAATATTAATAATTTATTGGCCACAACCAGTTGAAGATTTTGACAATATAGATAATGAATCTTATATTAATAATATAATAGAAAATATGAAAAATACACATCATTGTTATGTAGGTGATAATTTTGGTAATGGTAAAATATTTTGTGCCATGAAAAAATAAATACTATTCTAATGCATAATACGGATTTTCATTCAATAGAGATTGCATTTCTTGCTCTTCTCTGCTTTCATCGTTATATTTATTTATAGAATATATGCAATAATCATATATTCTAAAAAATAGATTGCACGCTAAGATACACATATTATTAATATATAATAATATTTTTATACCCCCTATGGGACTCGAACCCACAATCTTTCGATTAGAAGTCGAACGCGTTATCCAATTACGCCAAGAGGGTATGAAAATATGAAAAAATGATTTGCCTTCATAATTATAAAATATATTATATTTAAAGAATTAAACGCATTACTTTTAAAGATATGACGGATACACAATATATATTACCTGATAAAACCAGAATAGTAGCGGGTGTTGACGAGGTCGCGAGAGGTACTTTTATTGGTCCTGTAATATCAGCTTGTGTCGTATTACCATATGAATTTCCAGATGATAATTATAAACAAATTAAAGATTCAAAAAAACTATCCGAAAAAAAACGTGATTTTCTCGCAAACTATATCAAAGAAAATTGTATAACATATGGAATTGGTGAAGCTTCTATAAAAGAAATTGATGATATTAATATATTAAACGCAACCATTAAGGCTATGCACCGAGCAATTGATATTGCATATAGAAAGAGCAATATTGATTATTTATATATTGATGGTCCTAATTTTAAACCATATATTCCACCCGGATATGATAACGATATGATAGAATTTGAATGTGTACCCAAAGGAGATTCAAAATATTTAACAATAGCAGCCGCATCTATATTGGCAAAGGATTATCATACTAAATATATTAAAGAACTTGTAATAAATAATGAAATATTAAAATTATATGATATACAAAAAAATAAGGGTTATGGAACTAAATCGCATCTTGATGCTATTCATAAGAACGGAATAACCGATTTTCATAGAAAAACATTTGGAATATGTAAGAATTATGCGTTTTAATCGCAATTTAATTTACTCCAAGATATACCACATGTTTTAGCTAATTCGCATTTTAATTTATCTTCTCCTTCTTCTTCTTCTAAATCATCCAATAAACCTGGATATATTTCGTTACATATCAAAGGTTTGTTTTCATAATTTTTTTTTTGATCAACAAACAAAGAGCCTGGGAATGGTGTATTATCAGTTGATGTTCCTGTTCGTGCCCAATCATCTTTATAAGCGCCGGTTAAGCTAGCATAATTTAGCATTTTATCACTTGCATCAACACCATCAACATATTGATATGAAGTATTACCATTTTCAACTATTGGATTTGCATCTTTATATAAAAATGTGTTTTTGAGTATTAAATTATTCAGTTGATCATTGGAATTGTCTGAATTAGCAGCTGAACCTCCTAAGTCGTTTGCCAAATCCGCACTTTTGAAATCACTATCTGTGTATGTAGTGGCATAATACGTTACATCGTTATTGTTCAATTGTTCTTTCATTTTTTTATAGACATCTGTTTTACCAAATACATTAGAATCGGGAACACATTTAAAATTTATATTCTTAGATTCACTTGTTACGATTGATTTATCGTATCTATTTTTTATATGATATCTTTCACTATTATTTTTTGTTAGGTTACAAGCAGTTCCCGATGTACTACCAGGTGCGCAGTTAGAATCATAATCATATTTTAAATTATTATTTATAATAGCATCTTTTCGTGTATTATCAACTCGATGTAATTTCCAATAATCGGGACACGACATAGTTGTATCAAATCCTTTTCCTATTTTACGCGGCTGCAAAGCAAATATAGAGAATAATAAATATACTATTATAAATATCGCACCAATAACGAAAGTTAATACTGCTGGTAAGAATTTTTCATATACATATGTTCTCCCCCAGTCAGTAAAAAATACGACACCAAGTAATGTCAACGCTGAAAGACCATATACTAAGCATATCATCCAAGTTCCTTTATACATATTACTTTTTTCCTCTTTGAATAACTTTAATTCCTTCTCATTTGGCACAAAAAGTTTATTTGTACCAGGAACATTTCCGGTACTTTCGGAGTCATAAAGCCATGCTGTGTCCGCGTAACTACCCATATATTATATCTATACTTCTATAATATTATATTATTTAATTAATATTTGTTACATCAAGAGTTTTTAACCCTTTTCTTGAAGGTAAAACAGATCTTTCAAGAGGCACTGGCATTGTACTGATATCTTTAATATATCGCTGCGATTGTTTAATATTTGATATTATTTCAGGAACGCACCATTCAATTACGCGCGTATTTAATTCCAATACTTGCTGTGTTATATTTGTAGATTGATTTTTAGCATGTTGGAAATAAATGGACCGCATCACAATTTTGAGTTCATTGTCTTTTTGTCGCCCAATACTATATTGACCATTAGTATCATTTAATATTTTATTTCTAATACCAGTTTGTAAAATATCAATATTCTCCATTGAAAAATATACTTTTGACACCCCTGTACAATTTAAATTGCGAGATATAATATTTGTTTGATGTTCTGTTGCTTTATCTATACCTTGCTGAATTTTATAACTATTATCAGTAGCATTAACTCTACCGTTTATTAATTCGGATATGGGATTATCTTGATTAAGCTTAAAATATTCCATTCTTCTTATTATATATATTTATTTTCATTTTATATAGTAGTAAATGTATATGTCTAATTGTCAGAAAATAAAATATTGCGCCATTGAAATTATAAATCACATAAAATCTAAAAAAAAAATTAAGAATCAAGGTAAAATAATAATGCTATTATCTAAATATATTGATAAGGTAATATTTAATTTTGTTGCTATTGCTTCACTAATATCATTAAAAGCCGGTGCTAAGAAAATATTAGATAAACATATGGTATTTATAAAGAAGTATATTACCACTTTATGTTTTAGTAAAAATAAATGTATGAATGGAGGGGGTGCATTTAATACATTAGCTTTTTTTGGAGGCGAAGAGTCCATGTATAAGCAAGAAAATCAAGGTTCCGACATAATGAATATAAATTTTGGAGAAAATATAGGGAGACCCGCATTACATTCCACTTTTAATATTCAAGATGGTGGTGCTAAATCAAGAAAAAGCCCTTCTTCATTTAAATTAGCTAAATGTAAAAAAGTAAGCGGAATATTAAAAGTTAAATTAGAGAAAGTTTTCAAACATTTTAAAGTTAAAATAACAAAGGGATCTTTAAAAGTTATATGTAATAAATTAGAATTATTTCTAAATAGTATTATTATCAAATTGATAAAATCAAAAGGAAAGGAATTAACATTATCTACCGTTAAAAAAATTTTGAACAGCAAGATTTTAAAAAAATGATATATAAAAATTAATTATATAATTTAATATAAAAATGCCGATTATAACTATTGATGGTAATATAGGTAGTTGTAAAACAAGTATTTTAAATTATTTTCATAAAAATTATAAAACCGCGATTGATATTGAACCCGTTGACAGCTGGACCGAATATTTAAAAAATATTTACGATAGTAATAATAGCACTTATAATTTTCAGATTAAAGTATGGATAGATAGATGTTGGATACAAGAAAAATCAAACGTAATTGTTCTTATGGAAAGAAGCCCGTATTTTATTAAAAATGTTTTTGTAGAAAAAGCATACGAGGATAAAACAATTAGCACAGAAGAGTATAATAATATTTACAAATTACATAAAACAACAGATGATTTATGGCAACCTTCTGCATATATTTATTTACGTTCAGATCCAGAGATGTGTTTTAACAGAATAAAAAAGAGGGGAAGAGAATCGGAAAAAAACATTAAAATAGAATATATACAGCGAATCCACGAACTACATGAAACTGTTTATTATAATGCTATTAAAAATAATAAAAACATTATAATAATTGATATAGAAAATAAATCTATTCCAGATATATGTAGTGAAATAGTTTCAAGTTCTATATACACCGAGATTTTAACACATTTATATAATTATTAACCTCTAATTATGGGTTCTCTTGTACCAATAAAGCAGCTATAATAAAGTCGTACTTTATTTGAATATTGAATTGCTGGGGTTGAGGCATGAATTAATTTGCGATTATTAAATATTAATAAATCATTTTTTTCCCAATTAATATCAATAATATTATTTGAAGTTAATATATATTTTGACATTATCTCTCTGTATAAATCAAAACTATCGTCACATGATAATTTATCAAACTTATTAAATCTAAATGGTGATAGCATCAGTGATTTTCTTCGGTTATCTTTATTCGAATAAACTATGAGAGGCTCTCTCGTAATTATGCTTGTACCGGCAATTACTGTTTTTTCATTTGAAACGCGATTTATTCCCGTATAATCAAAATAAGAATTCATCATATCTTTTTGTGTATTTGAATAAATGACATTATACTTTTTTATTTTTTTTTTCATAAAAAAATCCATAGAATCATAGGCATCTTCCATACTTGCAAATAATGTATTACCCCCGCATTCGGGAGTTATAATCATATATATTGATGATACAACCGGTGGTAGCCCCGTGCCATGGCCTACAATATCTTGATGCCATACAAGTGTGTTTTTGAAAGGTTCACTATATTTTAATGTAATATTTTTGATACCATAAAAATCTTTAATATATCCCTGACCTCTTAGAGCAACTTGTGGTACTTCATCTATTTGTGAATACTTAAATGGATTTATCACTTTATCTGTGGCTTTATCGTCAAAGCTTTTACAAAACTCATATAATTTTTTGGGTTCTAAGTCTTGGTTTTTAAATAATAACATGGGAACTGATTTAAATAATAGTTTAAAATCTGAAATATCTTTATTGTCTAGTTTATTAATGTTAGCATTTTTGATAACAGCAAGATTTTTTTTGAAAGTTGGAAATGATATTTCATATGAATAAATGCTACTTGTAAATAATATATAAAATAATGCCTTAATATAACATCTCATCTTTTAATTTTTATTATAAATTATTTTTATATATAAAAGTTTTTTTTATTAACATTTAATCCAAATCCTTCATCTAATTCGGGATAATCACCAGTACTTTTATTGCAAATAGATAAAACATATTTTATTATGGAGTTTGATAATAATTTTGAAGCTTTTTCTGGAACATAACTAGGTATATTTGGAATACATGATATATATATGCCATTATAATTTATAAATTTATTTGTAAGGGTAGTTGGAGTTGATTGTTCAGTAATACCACCTTGGTCTATTGCTATATCCATAATTATAGAACCCTTTTGCATACTATTTAGCATATTGTTAGTTATTAATTTTTCTGTTGGACCACCTATACTGGTATTATATATGCTACCTATTATAATTTTAGAATTGTTCACAAGTAAATTAACATTTTCATCTGTCAATTCATATATATTGATAATATTACTATTGTCATTTTTAATTTTTTCTATTTTCTGATAATCTTTATCTAATAAACATATATTATTAAATCCACTTTCTATTGCAATATTAAGAGCCGATAATCCAGCATTACCAACGCCTAATATTGCTATTTGTGTATTATAATCGTAAATATTATCCGTAAACATAAATTTAATCGCATCCATCATAGATATTTCACCTGCGATTTTAGACATTTCAGCTAATATTGGATAATATCCTACACCATCACTATTAAAAACCTTAATTGTTTCATAAGCATAGCAAGTAACTTCATTATTTACCATATGATCAAGAAGAGGTCTATTGCTTGCAAAATGAAAAAATGTTATCATAGTATGTTTATAATTTATATATTTATATTCTTCTTCTTGTGGTTCTTTAACTTTAACGATTAGATTCGCCTTACTATAAATTTCTTCTATTGAATTGCATATTTCAGCCCCTACATTTAGATAATCTTGATTTGTATGTAATGCATTAATCCCTGCATTATTTTGTATATAAACTTTTATACCACTATTTGTAAGTTTAGCAACATCTTCTGGTATTAATGATACTCTTGTTTCATTTGGTTTTAACTCTATTGGTATTCCTACAATAAACATATGACTAAATAATAAAAATAAATAATTATTCTATTAATTTCGCACTAACGATATTTTGAATCTCGTTAAACTTATTCTATTAATTTATTAATAGCATCAGTAATATTATTTCTATTTGCGCCTGAGAAAGTAACTATTTCATCATTGTTTTTAAAAAATTTGAAATGAGGTATTGTTTGTATATTATATTTTTCTGATATTTCATATCCCTCTTCAATATCTACCTTTATAAAAGTAATATTGGTGTTTTTTTCTGCTTGTTCTTGGATAAATGGGTATATTTCTTTACATGGTTTACAAAATCCAGCAGAAAAAACTACAACTGTCATACTATTTTCATTAAGTTTTGTGTTAAATAATTCATAATTGTTAATTTCTAATACAGACATTGTTATCTATATAAGTTTAATCAAATTTTTTTAATCAATTAATCGCATATGTATATAAAAAATTGATTATTTAAATATAGAATCAAATAAGAGAACTACAATGTCAAAGCCGCAAGCCGTAAAAACAGTTGAAGAAAAGTATAAAAAGTATGAGTTACTCGAACATATCCTAGCTTTACCAGATACTTATATTGGTTCTATTGAACCACAAAAAATCAATAGTTACATTTATGACGAAAGTAAGAATAAAATGGATGTTGACGAATTAACATATATTCCCGGTCTATTAAAAATTTTTGACGAAGTTATTGTTAATGCAATTGATCATGCTATGCGACTTAAAGCCGAAGAAGAAAAAGGTAAAACAGATATCAAACATGTCAAAAATCTTAAAGTTACTATTGATAAAGTTACTGGCGTAATTACTATTTTAAATGATGGCAATGGAATTGATATCAGGAAACATGGTAGTTATGGCAATCTTTGGGTTCCTGAACTTATATTCGGAGAATTACTAACATCAACCAATTATGATAAAGGAGAAGAGAAAATATGGGGAGGTAAAAATGGCTATGGGAGTAAATTAGCTAATATATTTTCAAAGGAATTTATTATTGAAACTGTTGATCATTATAGTAAGAAAATCTATACACAGAGATTTAGTAATAATATGACAGAAAAAGAAGCTCCTACTGTTAAAGCATGTAACAAAGCTCCATATACTCAAATTACATTTACTCCTGATTATGAAAGATTCGGTATCAAAAAATTAACTGATGATATTTATAAATTATTTCATAGACGTGTTATTGATGCTTGTGCTACAACACACAAGGATGTATCTGTTTACTTCAATGGCGAAAAGCTTACTATTAAAGACTTTGAAAAGTATTGTGAATTATTCTTGGATAAAAAAGAGCAACCTTTTGTATACGAATCATCTGGGCAGCGATGGGAAGTTGTAGCATCAATATCATCATCGGGTTCATTTGAATATTTATCATTTGTCAATGGTATTAATACAATTAAAGGTGGGAAACATGTTGAATATATTACGAATATGATAACAAAGAACCTTGTTGATATGACACTTGCAAAGAAAAAGAAGGCTGTAAAATCACAACATATCAAAGATAATTTGTTTGTATTTGTGAAGGCACTCATCGTAAATCCGAGTTTTGATTCGCAAAGTAAAGAAACACTTACTACACCAGTTGCTAAGTTTGGTTCAAAATGCGAGCTTAGTGATAAATTCTTTGATAAGCTTTACAAATCAGGAATTGTAGACAAGGCTTTGAGTATTACAGAGTTCTATGATAAAAAGAAGCTTGTTAAGACTGATGGTAAAAAAATATCTCGCATTATTGTTCCAAAATTAGACGATGCTAACTTTGCGGGTACAAAACAAAGCTCTGAATGTACGTTGATTCTAACAGAGGGGGATTCGGCTAAAACCATGGCTATTTCTGGGTTAAGTGTAATTGGGCGTGATAAGTACGGTGTGTTCCCGTTACGTGGTAAAATTCTAAATGTAAAAGATGCTACTATGCAAAAAATATCAGATAACAATGAAATTACGGCTATCAAAAAGATTATGGGATTAGAGCAAAATAAAAAATATACTGATGTAAGTCAGTTGCGCTATGGTTCTATTATGATTATGACAGATCAAGATCATGACGGAAGTCATATCAAGGGGTTGATATTCAATATATTTCAAAGTATGTGGCATGAACTCTATGAGATTTCTGGATTTCTAACATCTATGCTTACACCTATCATTAAAGCTACAAATGCTAGAAAAGAAGTAATTGAGTTTTATAATATGACTGATTACGAGCGTTGGTTAGAAACTAGTGAAGCGAAAACTGGTAATTGGAAAATCAAATATTACAAGGGATTAGGTACTTCAAATGATCAAGAATCGAAAGAATATTTCAAACAAATGAAAAAGGTAACCTATATGTATGATGAAAATGCGGATGAAGTAATTGATTTGGCTTTTAATAAGAAGCGAGCCGATGATAGAAAGTTATGGCTTCAAGATTATGATAAAGATAGAGTGTTGGATTACTCTAAAAATAATGTTGATTATAAATCGTTTGTTGATAAGGAGCTTATTCATTTCTCAAACAGAGATTTGCAACGTTCTATTAATCATATATGCGATGGTCTAAAAGAAAGCACGCGTAAGATTTTATACGCTTGTTTCAAGAGAAAACTTTATACTAATGAAATTAAAGTAGCTCAGTTGTCGGGATATGTAAGTGAAGTTTCAGCATATCATCACGGTGAGGCATCTCTACAACAGGCCATTGTAGGAATGGCGCAGATATTTGTTGGATCAAATAACATCAATTTGTTAAGTCCTAATGGTCAATTTGGTAGCCGTTGTCAGGGCGGGCAAGATGCATCATCCCCCAGGTATATTTTCACATTGTTATCCAAACTTACTAGAATGATTTTCAAAGAAGAAGATAATATCATATTAAACTATCAAGATGATGATGGGCAACAAATTGAACCAGAATATTACATTCCTATTATTCCTATGATTTTGGTAAATGGGGGAATTGGTATTGGAACGGGATACTCTACAAATATCCCTCAATATAATCCAAGTGAAATTATTGATACTTGCAAATTAATTTGTAATGTAATTAAAAGTTCAAAGATTACTGTTAAAAAAGAGGAAGATTTAGACATGGTTTATGATACACTAAGTGTATTAGAAATGGATAATATGATACCTTATTATCTGGGTTTCAAGGGAACTATTGAAAAGGCTGAAAAGAATTCTTATATTAGTAAGGGTGTATATAGATGGTTGGATGACCAAACTGTTGAGATTACTGAATTGCCTATTGGAACATGGACAGAAGATTATAAAGATTTCTTGGAAACAATGATTACAAGTGGATTGAATAACTTAAAATATATTGAAAATCATTATACATCAAAGAATGTTAGATTTGTATTGCATTTTAGTACAAGTGTTAAAGCTAAGATAGAAGGTAAATTTGAGACTCTATTTAAATTGGCTTCTAGTAAGAATCTAAGTATTAATAATATTCATTTGTTTAGCAATGAAGGAGCTATTCAACGTTACGAATCTACGAGTGAAATTATCAAGGAATGGGCAGAAACTCGTATTCTAAAATACTTTGAACGTAAAATGTATCAAATTAAAATCATGGAAAAAGATGCAAAGGTACTCAGTAATAAGATGCGATTCATTCTTGATGTAATTGAGGGAAAAATTCAAATCATGAATAAGAAGCTTGTTGATATCGTAGCAAGACTTGTTGAATTGAAATATCCTCCAATTGATACAGAGGGTGATGATGATGCCGCTGAGGATGATGAAGTGTCTAGTAAAAAGGTACAACAATATAACTATCTTCTTAAACTACCGATTTCGCAACTAACCTATGATAGAAAGGTAATACTTGAAAAAGAATTGGCAGCATTAGAAGATAAATTGAAAACTCTTAGAGATACTAATATTGAAGACTTGTGGTTAAATGATCTTAGTGAGTTAGAAAAAGCATGGATTCAAAACAAAGAAGATATTATGACAGATTATGAAAATGACTTGAAAGGCATTGTTGAATCCAAAGTAGCCAAGAAAAAGAAAAAATGATTATGATTTATTTATTATTTAATATAAATGACAGATTATAAAATACAAAAACCTTTTTTAAAATGGGTTGGTGGAAAAACGCAAATTATCGATAGTATTATTTCAAAATTGCCAAAAGAAACTAATAATTATCATGAACTATTTGTGGGAGGAGGTAGTGTTTTATTTGCCATATTATCATTACAAAAGCACAATAAAATTTTAATTAAAGATAAAATTTATGCTTATGATATCAATGTTAATCTAATTAATATGTATAAAAATGTTCAAAATAACAAAGATGAGTTATATAAAATACTCAAATCATATTATGACAAGTACGATAGCATTACTGGTAGTATAATTAATAGAAAGCCAAAAACGATTGAAGAAGCACAAACTTCAAAAGAAAGTTATTATTATTGGCTTAGAGATAAATATAATAATATAGATAAAAATACTGTTGAATGTTCAGCACTATTTATATTAATAAATAAAATATGTTTTAGAGGAATGTATCGCGAAGGACCAAATGGATATAACGTGCCTTATGGACATTATAAAAAAACACCATCATTGATATCTAAGAATGAGCTTGATGATATAAGTAGTTTAATTAAAGATGTAGTATTCAAACATAATAGTTTTATTGAATCAATAAAGAATGTTAAAGATGGAGACCTTGTATATTTAGACCCACCATATGCTCCTGAAAATTCTAAATCTTTTGTTGGATATGTTGAAGGAGGGTTTAATTTAAAAACGCATGAATCGCTATTTGCAGAAATAAAAAAAATAGAAAATATCAAATTTATAATGAGTAATGCAAAAGTGGATATTGTTACAAATAGCTTTAAAGATTATAATTGTGAGGACATTGTAGCTAGACGGGCGATAAACTCAAAGAATCCAGGTTCAACTACGACAGAGGTAATTATTTATAATTAATCCATAAGTGTTTTACCATAAGAAGAACATATATAAAATGCCATATATTTATCCTTTAATTCAAAGCCATTATATATTAATTTTGGATAGGAATTAGTTTTTATATTTTTAGAAGCCTTTGTTCTAATTTGTAGTATATTATTTGGTCCTGTAATTGTAGATAACTTCTTTTTATTTTCATATGCTATTTTTATTTTTTCGCTAATATACTTATAATCTTCCTTTAATTTGTTAAAATAATCATCATCTTCTTTCAAATCAACAACTTTCCAATTTTTATAATTACCATTTTTTTCATATGCTATATATATAACTTTTTTCATTTTTTTGTATACTTTTGTTTCTTCAAAATTAATATAATTATCAATTATATCTGCTAAACAATGACCCAACTGTGTTACTGCTATTGTTTCTCCCATTGTATATGATTTAAGTTCACCATCTTCTAAATCAGTCAAACAAGTTCCATTGGGAATACCAAAAATATTTTCAAGATTTTTACCTCGTTTACCTTTATCTTTTTTGGGTTTTTCCAATTTAGAAATATCTAGTTTTTCTAATAATTCTTTTACTTCATCTACGGTCATCTTGGGGTTTTTAGACAATTTCTCGTCCGTCATAGTTGTTATAGGTTGGGTGTGTTTATTACTTCGTTGCTTATCGGGGTGTGTAAGTGAAAAATAGGTATTATCAATTTTTATACTTATTTAGGATTTATGGTATATACCACTTAATTTATAGAAAAAATTTTAAGCCCCTCTAAAAATGAGTACATAATTTTATTTTCTTAGAGATTTTATAAACTTTTTATAATTTTAACTTTTTTATTAATTATGTACTCATTTTTACATTGGGGGTAATTCAATATCATTTTCCATACATATATTATATATAGTAAGATAGTCACAGTGATTATCATTTTCAATTAAATATGCCAGGCATTTTTTAACATCAACATTAATATCAATTGTATTAATATATTCTATAAGTTCTCGGGATTCGTTGCTTGCAAGAGTAGTAGAGTCAAGAGTATCAATTAATTCGTCCATTTCTATCTTATATACTTTACAAGATTATCATTTTTTATTAAAAAACATATAAGGATATGATGATATATATAGATAACAAGGAATTGCTTTCCTTGCGCCTTATTTTTACATTAAATATAGCCTTAGTGGCGTATGTCATCGTGCCCGAGCGGTCTAAGGGGACAGACTTAAGATCTGTTGTGCATAAGCACGCGCGGGTTCGAACCCCGCCGATGACATCATTTTACATTGCTATATTTAAAAAATCTCTAACATATATGTTATATAATCGTGAATACCATAAGCTTCAATATTATCTGATGATATGTGATAGTACCATTTAAAAGGTATTATAAGAGCCATATTATTCAATTTAATTGTGGATATTTCAGCCGAAGTATCTGGCAGTCCATGTACAGTATTTGTTTTAGGATTACATAATGTAACCTCGCATGGTTCTTTGGAATATACTAATAAATATTTATAATTGTTACGTTGCCAAGAATCAGTAAATGTAATATTTTTTTTTATAATATTTTGTAAAAACCAATTATATAATAATTCATTCATATCATTGATTTTATCATTTATAACTATTGGTTGTCTTTTATATAATAAATCAAAATCAAAATGAGTTACATTTGTTTGGTATATTGAGAATTCATTATCAAATATATAGTATAACGAAGAATATATTAATAATATTATAATTAAAACATATAAATAATCGTACATGTTTTAATATATGATAATAATAATTTTAGCTAAATATAAACATATAAATATATATTTTATAATTAAGAATGGGTAAAGCAGATGGAAGTGTAGAACTTCAAAATAGAATACTAAATGAGAAACTGCAAATACGAGAAGAACAACGCATAAAAAATAAAATAGAAAAAAAAGAAGAAAAAGAAAGGAAAGAAAGAAAAAAAAGAGAAAAAGAAAGAAAAAAAAAAGAAAAAAAACAAAAAGAAAAAAAAGAAAGAGAAA
>Ga0222719_10000295_pt1 | contig 50597 bp, 66 predicted proteins | sample C33_34DmetaG_FD_165039 | JGI IMG/M metagenome (GOLD analysis project Ga0222719, IMG submission 165039) | Estuarine water microbial communities from San Francisco Bay, California, United States - C33_34D | ecosystem: Environmental > Aquatic > Marine > Unclassified | place: USA: California...
TCCCATTTTCAACTTTTGCAAAATGACTCATGTCGTGTAACTTCCTGACGAAGTGTATGTAAGAATTGTGTTAGCACCTGATACGGTAACAGTTGGAGAACCTGTGGTAATCCCACTGTAACTTGAAGTGGGCATTCGTAATATCACAACACCTGATGCGCCAAGTTGACCATTGCCCGCAGTGTATGCCCTACCATCACCGCCATTGCCTGAGTTTGCTGGCTGTAGGTCAGTTTCTGGGTAATAATACCCATCTCCCCCTCTTGCATAAGTCACTGCTGTGCCTGTAATGTCATTAGCCAGCCCGTTTGGTTGCGCAGTTCCCAAGCCTCCAGCACCGCCACCAGCACCTGAAGCATAACCTTGAGGATTTCCGGGGCCACCTGCATACCCTTGCCCTGCTATACCGCTTCCGCCAATACTTGCTGAATTGAAACCTGCATTACCGCCACCTGAACCACCAGAATTACCGCCACCCGCTGAAGCCTGTCCGCCTTTGCCACCTCCGGTTGACATAATTGACCCAAAGTAGCTGTTAGTTCCATTTGAATTGCTACCACCGCCCCCAACCGTTATGGTGTATACAAGTCCCGGGTCTACTGTTACAGCCGACTCAGTTGTTCCCCCACCCCCTGTAGGCGTAACGCTTGACCGTAGTCCACCAGCACCACCGCCACCACCACGAGTAGTTTGGTTGAAGGGGCTATAACCACCTGAACCGCCCCCAGCAAGAACCAGATAATCAATATCATAAGGCCCAGCAGAAGCAGAAGCATTGACCCCAGCAAGTAAAGCAATTACTCCTGACATTAGCTAACTGCTCCTGCAATAACGCAGACTGTGCCAGAGATAAAAAAAATAGAGCATAGTCCACGAGTGGCTAGTGTGACGTTTGCAACGTCTGTGTCTGCTCCTGATATGTAGGCTGTCGTGATAGAACAAGTAATAGTTATATCACCTGTTGTATTGTTAAAAATATTAACTACATCGCCTTCACTAAAAGTAGCGTCAGGTATTGTAATGGAACCACCCGTACCTACTTGCACATACTGGCCTACATCATTGTTAGCCAATGTATAGCTAGATGTCTTTGTGCCTACGGGGGCAACTATCCTATCTGCAATGTCTCTTGCGTTACTCATATCTGTATCCACCCTGTAGTATTGTCTTCCTGATATGCGTCTTCATCCCAGTACGCTTCACCTTCTGGTTTAGGCAGTGGTGCGTTCCAGACAAATGCTGTGCTGTCGTAAGTCCAAGAGTCGTATGGTGACTCGTCAGGGCTTTCAGGCAGTGCGTTATCCGGGAAGCCAGCCTGTGCAGGCACATCGCGTAGAGCATTCCTGTAGTTCTCGTAGACAGCCTTGTCATCAGTTGACAGTGGACTGTCAGGTAGAACCGCCCAATCAGTTTTAGCCAGCTTGTCATTGCGCTGGATGCGCACATTAGCCCTTTTCCCAATTAGCTCATTGGCAATGGCTTCAGGGGTTCTGTCTATAATACTAAAAGTCTGGTAGGCAACGCCATCGCGTACTTCTATGACATCTTCAATGACCTTCTCGGTAGCTGAGTCATAGGTTGGTTTTGTGTCATCTGTCAGTCTGACCAAGTTGAGAGAGGCCAGTGTCGCGTCACTGAAGGGTAACGCAAATGAAGTGTTAGGATGGGCTTTGACAACTTGCCTCTCGCTAACTACTGTCTGTGATTCTGTGTTGTAGTATCTCATTGTGTTACCTATCGTGCGTTTGAATATTTGAATGGGTTTTCTGCGAATGCCATGTAGATGTATGTAGCACCTGATGCGTTCTGTGTACTGCTTTCACCTATACATTTAAACCCGTTAGATAAGAAGTCTACTCTTGTACTAGAGTTACCTACTTCTGCGCTACTTGAGTTAGGATATAGCCATTCTTCTGCGGGGTTATATGTATCTCTTGCATTATCCATTAAAACCCAATTATAGCCTGAGGCATCTGTACGCTTCGTCATTATAAAAGCAGGTCTAAATCCGGTGTAGATGAAGGGGCCATTCCCGCTAGTGTCTCCATTCCCGGTATAGCTTCCGAAGGAACTGAAGCCTTCTTTTTCTGCCCATATATAAGCAACATTGTTGCTATTAGCTAGAGTAGAGTAGCCAATATTAAAACTCGCTGTTGTACTAGATACACCAGAAGGCCACATAGTGTAAGTACCTGTACTTGCAGCCATATCACTATTTAACGCAATGTATGAAGTTGTCGTACTAGCGAATGATTGATGCCATGTGTACCAGCTATAGCCTGATGAACTTGTAATTTTTACAGTAACCATTGCAGGAGTAGCCCCAAGTCCATGACCTACTGTGAAGCCTCCTGATGCCGGAGCAGTAAATGTAACTATACTAAACCCTGCATCTGTATTTGCAGACACGTTACTTGTTATATCTCCGTCTGTGTTACTTGATGCAGTGCCTCCAGCTTTCCATGAATAATTAACAATACTGCTTCTGTTAAGTCCGGGGTGACTATCTATCCGATAGCCGTCAGTAATAAAGCTATCAAACTTACCCGTGCCAGATTCTTGCGCACCTGTGTCAAATCCTAATGACCATCCATCACCACGATTGCGGTCAACAATAATCCATCCATAGCCGTTTTCATCACGGTTCTTAAAAATACCCAAATCAGGGTCAAAGCCTACGCCCGTAATATCTCTGTCGTTAGTGCTGTTGCCTTCATAAAGCAGTACGTTAAGCTGATCTTCTGGAAGCCCTGCCACAGCTGTATCGTCTATATTAGGCCCGATAGTGGGTTCTGGTAAGTTGGCTGTGGATAGGGCTAAGTGGTCTGTTGGGGGTGTGTAAGTTAAGGGTGTCTGACCAAAGTTAGTGGTTGTTTGTGAATTGTAATAGTTTGCATTAGACATATAGTAAATGGAACTTGTCAGTCCTGTAACTGTGCCTTGAAGCGTTCCATTTTTATAAAACGATATTTGTAAGTTATCTACATCTAATGCCACACCTATAACATCATTGGTTGTAAATGTAGCGTAAGTGGCAACACTAGACCCTTCCTTATAAACAGCTCCATTCCTAAAATAACCAACACCACCACCAGTAGAATCACCAGTATATTTACCGTTAGACGGTTGCTGAATAATTCTTGCTACACCAACACACGGATAAGACGCGGCTGAAGAAATTGCATTTATTTTTTCTTCCCAGTACCACTTACCTGATGTTACGGCTATTGTTGAATAGTCAAGGCTATCCTCTGCACTATTATTTCCAAAACTTACCAAATTACCATCAGACAATGTAGTTCTTGCAGAAGAAGCCAAAGGATTTAACGTAGCAAAGTTATTAGTAGGCGTATCAATCAGCTGATCTGAGCTTGTAAGCCCTGTAGAAGTATAGTGATTACCATTGCCTGAAACGTCCTTACCTAAATCAGATGAATCTGCAAAGTCTAAGTAAAAACCTCCATTGCCATAAGAAATACCAGAAGGTTCTACAGGAATCCAAACACCGTTTTTAAATTCACCAAATTTACTTATATCATAAGCAGTACCATCTACAGCGTGTGCTTCTGCTAAATAAAAATCGTGACCGTAAGTTGAGTTATTAGCTAGTGCAGGGCTAATGTACATACCCCATGCGCTATTTGTGGTTGTAAATAAATGCCAATCTGTATTTTGTGGTGTTTCTGCTGGCTGATCGGTAGTGGTGTAAGGTATCGGCACTCCGTTTAAATAGAGTTTATACCTATCGCTACCAGTTGAAAGTGTAGTATCTACAACAACATATAGATGATACCAAGCTGAAAAGTCACGCTGTTGTGAAATAGTATCTGCCCGCATTAAGTATCTTGGGGTTGGGGTGGGGCGATAATCCTGAAACTCCCAAGAACCTTCTCCATAAGGCGAATAATTACTGTAATCATAAATAGCAAACGTCGGATAACCAGACGACATTGTGTTAAAAAAAATACCAAGACCAGCTTGATGTATTTTGTTTACTTTCATCCAACAAGAAAAACTTAATTTTTGTGCATCTGTTGGAGAACTAGCTAAAGCTGTTGATCTTGAAAGATACTTACTAGATGTTCCCTGTATCCGCACAGAGTTATCTATCGTGTACGGGTAGAAGTCACCACTGACATTTCCTGCTGCACTTTGCAGTGCTGTAATTAACTCATTGCTCATATAGAGTTTCCGACATATGCACCGTAAAGAGTGCTAGATACTTTCCAGAATACCAGCGTGTCTGCTGCTGTTAGGGTAGGCGCAACATTACCGCTATTTGTTACCCATGTCATAGTAGGCCAAGTGATCGTGTAGCTTCCTGCATCTGTAAGTATCAGCACGATAGCGTCACCAGATGACAGCGAGTCAGTAAATGTAGTGTTGGCTGCTATTGTCTTGGTTTGTATTGCCCCGTTGGTAGCGTCAAAGGCTGTCCCGGTTAAAGCGTAGACCGTGGAGCGTATTGTCTTGTTGGTCAGTGTCTGGGTGTTGGTCGCTGTGGTTGTATTGGCATCGTAGCCCTGAACCGTTACACCAAGATCAGAAGTTGTTAGAGCATTAGCAACATTGAATGTTTCAAAGGCTACTACTTCAATCAAGTCACCTGCTGCTGCACCTGATGCTAGAACAATGCTTGTGCCGTTTGTAGCAGTAACGTCAGTACCGACAATTAACTTAACACCATTCATGTAAACATCAACATAACCAGCAGTGTAAGCAACAGTAAATGTAGTCTGTGCTGCTGTAGCAGTAAAGTTAGTTCTTACATAGGTATATGAAGGAATGTTTACTACCGCCCATGAAGCAGTAGTTCCATCAGTTGTTAGATAGTAACCAGCGTTACCTGTCTGGCTTGGTAAGGCATCAACATTACCAAAAGATATTGTGCCAGCACCGTCAGTGATAAGTGCCTGTCCAGTTGTGCCGTCAGATGTAGGGACTGTAAAGGTGGTAACAAAAGACTGTAGGTTGCTGTCAAAGGCCAGTACAGTGACACCGATGTCTGCATCAAGAAGGGTTGTTGGATCGTTAACTTCTGCGCCTGTAGCAATGCCAGCAAGTTTAGTTTCTTCGGCAGTTGTAAAAGAAGCAGTGGTAGCGTCCAGTACAGCACTGTGGGCTTGTACGTTCACACCAATGTCTGCATCAACTAATATCGTTGCATCGTATCCTTGTACACTTACGCCTATGTCACTTGACTGTAATGCTGAGTCAGCCAGTGTACCTTGTGCAGCAGTAGCAAATGCTGTGGCTTCATTGCCATCAAGTAGGTCAGCGTCTAAGCCTGTACCTGCCCCATCAACTGTGAGGAGGGCTGTAAGTATCTCAGAGGCTGTTTGGTCGGCTGTAGCACCAGCTTCTATTGCATCTAGTTTAGTTTCGTCAGCTGTAGTAAAAGAAGCTGTAGTGGCTGCAAGAACAGCAGAGTAAGCCTGAACATCTGTGCCAATTTCTACGCCTAAATTAGTTCGGGCAGCAGCAGCTGTAGATGCGCCAGTACCACCGTTACCTATCTCAAGATCAGCACCAGACCAATCAGTATTTGATATTGTACTGGCTGTAGCTAAACTGCCTAATCCTAAAGATGTTCTTGCTGTTGAACCAGCCTCGGCTACCCAGCCTGTAGCTGAACCTACAATAAAGTTACCGTCTGCATTTGATAGTCCAGCAATAGTAGTCAGATCTGAATCTAATGCCTGTTTGTTATTCAACTGAGTCTGGATATTTGATGTAACACCATCAGTATAATTTAATTCTGTAACTGTAGCTGTAATACCATCAAGTGTATTTAACTCAGAAGTTGTAGCTGTTATACCTGCTAAAGTGTTAAGTTCAGCACCAGTAGCGGTAATACTAGTGCCAGCAAAATCAATAGCATCAACATACGCAACACCATCAATATAGATGTCTTTCCACTCGGCTCCTGTTCCTCCAAGGTCATAGGTGTTAGTGGCTGAAGGAAGAATATTTGACGCAACATCGGCAGCAAGGTTAATTGTGTCTGTAGCAGCATCACCAAAAGTAAGATTGCCAGATATTGTCGCATTGCCTGTCACCGTTAAATTACCACCAACAGAGATGTCGCCTGTTGTAGTAACAGCATCTAAGTAGGCGTGTGACCAGTAGTTTGAACCGTCACCAAGAGTGTATGTGCTATCTGCACTAGGAATAATGTTTGAAGCTACATCTGCGGTAATAGTAAGTGTATCTGTAGCTGCATCACCAATAGTTACATTGCCATCAAAAGTAGCTGCGCCTGTAACATCAAGTGTGCTAGAAAGAGTTGTCGCGCCTGTAACGCCAAGAGTTGTACCTACAGTAGACGCACCATCTACAGTCAATGTATCTATAGTTGCTGTGCCGTCTAAATACAGATCTTTAAATTCTAATGATGATGTACCTAAATCAATATCATTATCAGTTACTGGAACAATTGCACCATCTTGAATACGAATTTGTTCTTCAGCTGCGCTACTTACTTCTACGTAAAAACCCCAACGGTTATTAGTGCTATCAACTGCAATTTTATTTAAGAAGTCTTCATCACCAATAACATGAATGTTACCGCCCTCGCCAGACGTACCATCATGTCTGTGTCCAGTTGTACCACTACTTGCATACGAAAATGCATTTACTAGCTGATTGTATTCGTCATTGAATAACGAAGCAGTAATAGTATCGCCATCTGCAAATGTACTTTGTCTAGTGTAACTAGTTCCAGCCATTTTCTTTTATCTCCTACCCGAGGGCATATAATCTATATATAAACCATTTACTGAATATGCAGCATTGTTATCATTGCTTGAAAGTCTAAAACTAGCTACATGCCCACTCCCCTGTAACGATTGTCTTACTAACGGGTCTAGCGAACCACCAAATACATTTGTTCCAAATAGTGCTGATCCAAACAAAGATGGAGTCTGTACTTCAGTTAGTACATAATCAGCTGGTTGCGGAATAGTTGTATCTTCGTAATTAAATCTTACACGCAAAGACGGCTGCACTTCGCCTTCGGGACTTAATGAAATTTTTGCATAATGTAATGTTTTTAATGTACCTGCGTCACCAAAGTCTAGGTTCGGTGTCTTGTATCTTGCTGATATACTTTGAGCTGACCCTGACTGATAAAAGTAATTACCACTATCATGCTCGTAAATATAACCAGAGTTATCCCCATGATATGTTTTTTCAACGCCCGTGCTTAAAAATGCAGATGAAATTGCGGGAGCTTGTATACCTTCTGTTTCAGACCACTCAAATCCATTTGGGGTTAATGTTCCAATTAATCCTTTAGATGCTGAAATAGCTGATCCAGTAGGTGTATAAAATAATCTGTACTGGGATTTGTTTCTTAGTACCACACTGCTTATAGTGTAGTCAGTTATGCTAGCAGCTAAGTCTGCAACAATAGACTGTACCTGTCTGGATACAGAACTTAACTCAACGTCACCAATACGCGCTGTTGCAGCTACAAGACGAATACCGTCTGGTGCTAAGAATAAAACATCACCACCAATTTCTTGGATGCTATATCCACTTAAACAACCCACGTTAGATGTAATCTGTGAAACAGCTACAGATGCTGCATCATTAATATTATCTAATCTATGTATTGTGTTTTGGCAAAAGATATACAAAGAATCACGGAAACTTTTTATACCTACAATTCTATCATCTATTGTTACTGAACCAGAACCAGTACCAGTAAAATCTCTGTCATCATTTGTTTTACTGTAGTAAACAGTTGAAGGCGCATTTTCAGCATCTACAATACAAATATGTTTATTATGATTTTCAACATATTTACCAGCAGCAGGTGCGCTTATTTCTTCGTAGATAAATAATCTACTTGCGCCTGTACCATCAATATGAAAATGAGCTACCTTATCTGAACCTGTTGCAATAGTTACTGAGCCATATTCGCTATCTGTATGACCAGTAGGCGCACGCATAATTACAAACTGAGCTTGGCCTTGGTTAGGTCTATCCAGTTCTGCTTGAGAATTTAGATTAGCTTCAGTAACTCCAACATGACCTGTATCTCTGTTTATCTGCGTCCATGTTGTGCCGTCTTCGGTATAATATATACTTGTGTCTACACATACGATAAGACCGAGTGCATAAGGGAACACGCCATGAATTCGTGATGCACCTTCTGGTCTAGTTGTTCCATAGTTAGCGTAACCGTTTATACGCCTATAGCCACCATCAGGGTCTACTTCAAAATTAATCAGCTGAGTAGCAAAGCCCGGCTGCTGAAGCATATCAAATTGGTTTAGGTTAGTGTTTAACCCGCCCTTACATGAAAGACCAAATGGTTGAGACATTAAATAAATACCACTCTATCGTCTTTGAAATATGATGGGGTAGGATCAAGAAGATTAGAACGCATGCTTCTTAGTCCTTTGTTGTAGTCATCTAATGCAAAAGCAGCAGCCTGTGGATTATCTTTAAACTGCCAAATGTAGTATCTTGCCCTAGCCATTAAGACGGGCTTGTATAAATCTGGAAACACTATTGTGTCTGAATATGCAGATAGCTCTGTTGGTAGATCCCAAGCATAAAACCAAATACGATAGGTTTGCTTAGGAATTGGACTTAATCCAAACTTACGAGAGTCTGGACTACGAATAACAAAGCGGGGTTCTCCCCAAGCCTGTGTATCCGCATCGTCTGCATTTTCTGCGGTACGTCTAAAATCTTTCCACTCTTCTGTAGTTAAGAATTTTAAATTTCTTGAAACGTATGGAGCAGTTTCACCACTAACTCCAATTGTGGTTACATAAAAAGTATCCCAATCAATTGAGCCATAATCGGTTGTTACATCTGAACTGGCAGCTTTTAGTTCGTACCAGCGTATACCCGCAGTAGTTTCAGCATATACATTACCATACATTGGGTCTGTTGCACCGCTTTCCGCAGTAGCAAGAAAAGGCCACTTAGGTTCATAGTTAGCTATGTCTAAGTAACCTCTATTAATACAATCTTTAGCATGCTGCTGTATGCCCGTAGCTGAAGCAAAGTTAGCAGAAGTTAATGGGACTTCATTTAATTCACGCAAAAGTTCATTTGTGATAGTTAAAAATGTTGCTGCCATTATTTATCCTTTTTGAATATACGATCCCAGTTTTGTGCATACTGTTCACGCGACACCTGACTTTTGCGGGGTCTGCCCCTGTGTTTATTTCTAGCTTTTAAATTTATGCCTTTCTTTCTCATAAAAAATGGGGGCAGTTTCCCACCCCCACCTTCCTATCAACTATTAGTCAATAATGTAATACGCACCGACCATTGCTTCGGGACGTAATACTTTTACACCGTGAACATGAAGACCACGAACGATATCACCGAAAGATGATGGATCGCGGATTACTTCAGTGTTAACGATAGTCTGTGCAGTAGCAGTAGCAGACATATGACCAGCAAGACAGATACCTGTGGCATTTGACTGTGAAGGCATATTGTTAGTCTTGTACATGCTAAAGCCACGCAGCTTACCTTCAGCTACTAGACCATTCCTGATGGAACCCTGTCCACCATTGTAGTCTACTGACAGCAGTTTAGAATCTGTCTGAGACAGTTCTTCATAGAAGTCAGGAGAAGCTACAAAGTAACGACCTTCTTCAGGTACGCTCTGCTCGTCAAGAAGACGGGCCATACGTGCCATAAGATCCAAAGGATCGGTTTCACTAGCAACGCCAAGGTCTACTGCGCCAGCACCATCATAAACACCAGCACCAAGAGCAGTCGCAGAATCAGCACCAAGGATGTGATTCGGGGTAGCAGCGGAAAGACCAGCAACCATTTTGGTAAACACATTTTCGTCAAATGCATCACGCAGTGAATAAGCAGCAGAAGAAGCTGCAACTTCACGCCAGTTTACATGAGACATGTTGCTTTCAATATCATCAACGATGAACTTGAAGGCGTTAGCTGTGTCAACGACCAGAGTAACTTCCTGATCTGTCAACTTGGTTGATGTTACATCCTGACCACGCTCGTACTGATAAACAGTAATAGTTGGTTCTTTGATGATTTTTACAGAATCCCCATAAGCGGAAATCTCACCAGCGTAGTCAGTGTTAGTGACTGCTTCAGCAACCGCTGCCTTTCGGAAGAAGTTAAGTACCTTCTTACTATAGACGGCAGGCAGGAAGAATGAATTGGTTTGACCACTTACGGAGTTACCAAAGTTAGCATCGGTATCTGTACTCGGTTCAAAAAACTGATCGGCCTGATTATAAGCCATATTGAATTACCTCAAAATTAGACAAAATTATCCTTTGATTACCCTGCCTTCAGAGATAGCTTGATTAATTTCCTCTTCGTATTTATCAAACTGATCTACAGACATACGGGCAATCTCCCGTTCTGTCCAAACTTTTGCTTCTCTAGTGTCAACAGTCTTAGTCTTTGTAGAGACCATATCCGCTGCACTTGAAGTCGCAGGTCTGGACGGTTTAGAATTTTTAGACTGAGGGATACCGCTTTCAAGCTTATACAAGTCAATAGCACGGCTTGCTAAAGTAGCATTATCAGGATTGTTGTAAATCCAATTTTGTATTTCTTCAGGCTGATCTTTTGCCCATGTATGGAAACTTTCGTCCCCACGAATCTGGTCAAAGTCGGGATGGCGTGACATCAACTCCGATTCAGCTTCTTTACGAGTAATATCAGCTTCACGTTTCTTAATGCTTACCAACTCCTGACGAATGTCTGCAATCTGCTGTTCGCTACGCATGTGCGCTACAGTTTCTACAGTCTCATACAAATCGGGATACTTTTCCTTAAACTGTTCCAGCTCTTCAACAGACTTAGGTGCTTGATACTCTGGGGCTGCTGCCCTAGCTTGAGCAAGAAGCTGTTCCTCTTTCTGTTTAAACTCTGAAACACGATTATCATAATGTTTCTTTAGATCGTCATACCTTTTCTTGTAATTTGTTTTACCGTCTCCCTTCGGGGCTTCAGCTTCTTTGCTGGAGGTGGCCTCTGGTTTTCTGGCGGTAAACAATGTATCAGCACTCACGAACTCTTTATCTGTTCCTTTGTGCCATTCCTTATTCATATTATAAGGATTTGCTTGTACTTCATCGTTATCCATAACTGCTTCAGTCATACTATTCTCCAAACGGGGCTTGTTGTCCACAAGGTAGCCATACCAATTAAGTCTCGTCAGACTAGTACGGGGCTTGGTACTACAAGGTAGCCGTATTAACGTACACTAGGCATCTGATTAGCATCAAGCATTTGCTTACGAATTTCTTCGTCAGTCAATACACCTGTTGCAGGATCAGTGGGCCTAGTCATTAATCCACCGTCATAAGCCCTTTCTGCTTCATCCATCATTTTCTGAAGGTTTTCAGGGCCAATTTGATCGGTGGCTTTTTTAGTGATTACAAATTCACCAGCAGATAGTCTTGCAGGTATTGAATCTGACACACCATTTCCCGGGCCATTAACCATACCTGACCCGACAAACTCTGAGGCAGTCTCTACAACCTTGTCAAAGATTTGACTAAGCTGCGGATCTTGTCCCAAAGCATTCATTAGGTAGTCTTTTTCCTCATCTTCCAATGATTCATCAACTACGAAATCTATATATTCTTGCATCATTTCTTCATCTGGAAGCTGTGATGCCATCGCCTCATCCATTTCTTCGGGCGGGATGTTGGGGTAAGTATCAACAGGTGCTGCTTCAGAAGCCATATCTGCCATTTCGGGAGGGACTAGCATACTTCCTTCAGCATATTTTTTCATCTTACCGCCAGCATACTTTTTCTCTTTATTTTCCATAGCGTAATATACCCGTTCACCTTTTTCTGAACCGTATTCTTTCTTCATGGCTTTCATTTTATCTTTGTTAACAGGCATATCTATACTCTTAAAAAATAATTATAAGGAGAACAAGTACAACTACAGCAGCTACTCCAGCTGTACCTGCACCAAGTTTTAAATCTTCTATACTATTAATAATAGCTTTTACTTTAGCACCAAGCTGATTACATAGTTCAGTAGCTTTTGTTTTTAAAAATGTCATGTTCTATATTTCCTAGCTGTTGTAGCTGCCTTCTTTGGCTGTTTAGAAAACTGTTTACCTTTTTTAGTATCTTCTCTTTTCTTTCTTGTAGTAGCTGCATATTCGGCAGAAGACATAGCTTTAATAGCTTTTGCAGGTAAATATCTTTCACCTGTTGCCTTTGGCCCCTGAGTAGAAGGCTTACCACTTTTAGTAGTCCATTTCTGAGCAGTCCATTTTTTTAATGACTTCTGTGGTTTCTTTAACGCCATTGAGACCTAGCCTTTTCTTTTGCTTTCTTGGACAAATCACCGTAGTGAAATAAATTAACAGACTTACTGCTCATAGTTTTACCAGACATTAGCTTACCGTCTGGGTGTTTATGGTACTCACCTTTGTGGACAGTACCATCTTTTTTATAATGTTTAACGCCCATACCCATTATGATTTATATCCCCCGCCTTTAGCTTTATACTCTTTGGCTAACATCTGAGCTTTACGCGCACTCCACTGTCCGGGTTTACCACCTTTATCACCAGCCTTTATCTTTTTAAATAGCCTTTCTCGCATAGTAGGCTTGGTGTAATTTCCTGCTTTATTTACTGTTGACTTTTTTTTCATGGGTAAAAGTTATGAAGTTTTACTTTCGTTAAGAGTTCTTCTTACATTATCTTTAAGCTGCTCTAGGCGTTCCAGAGAATTCACTCTCCCCTGACTGCGGTACAGCTCCAGTTCCGATGTTGCCCCCACCAGTACCCGTAACTCCAAGGTCTTGGCCTTCTGGAGGTACTCCTTCAGGGCTTCCCATAGTTCCGGGTTGTTCACCACCGGGGCCAGCTTGTGGGCCAGTTCCTTGTCCAGCATTTTGTAGTCCTATGATTTGTGCCATAATAGCTGCTTCTTCTGGATCATTAAGAATTTCTTCTGGGTCAAGTTCCAGAGAGTAAGCAAGTTCGCTAATAAGTTTATTTATTTTTATGAAAGGTGCAATAGCAGGATTCTGTGCGGTCTGTAAGAACATAGTCAATCGTTGACTACGTACTTCTTTCTGCATCAAGCTATTTGTACCTGTGGCCTTAACTTCCAAATCACCTTCTACATTTAACTTAGAATCTAGGAACTGCATGTTCCACTGAAAGTAAGCTTCTCCAAGTGGGCGTAAAAGAAAATCATCAAGATTCTTTATTACTGTTTTTATATTTAGTGAGGCTGCACCTAGTAGCATGGACATACCAGATGCGGTTCTAGTCATACTCTGTACGCCAGTTTGACCATGAGAGTAACTAGGAATACCTGTCTGTTCGTCAGCTAACTGCCGGAACCGATCAAACATCATCATGTTTTCATTAGAGGTATTGGGGAACTTTAATCCATTTATCGCTTGACCGGGAACCCCTGCTTGTCTTCTAAAGATTTTGCCGGGGTATATTTCCATACTCTGACCGCCAACAAGAGCAGACTCATCTACGTCAAAGACTAGTGAGCCAGACAATGCCAGATTATCAATAGCCATTCGTGCATGACCATTCATAATTTTCTGGGAGTCATCCATGTTTTCTGCTACGCCAATACCAAAGAAGCTATATGGATTACGCTCGTAGGAGAAGGCGTGGTATGGAATGCGATGAGGTGTGAATGGATTAATAACAGCCCTGAGTATTTTACCATTACATATCCAAGCATTTATTTGAACTTCATCCAATGAATCCACATCTTCAGGAAGTTCCATGCCAATCTGCTCGGCATACTCAGCATCCATTATTCCCCAATACTCTAATACTTCGTACTGGCCTGAACCATAATCTTCTGAACGCTGGTCATCTTTTAACTCGTGTTCATAATCTTCTGGCTCGTAGTTCGGCCCCATCATCAGGCACTCACGAATAGCATCCTTATCAAAGTAAGGCATCTTTGCTAACGCACGAACCTGAGACTTGTTCATTTTATGACGATGGAAAGCATACTCAGCTTCTGCTATTGATGTTGCATTTGGATCGGGAAAGAAATCCCAGATGCTTACAAACTCAATGCGGGGAACTCGTACATCAACCGGGGAGTAGGTTCTAGTTCCGTCTTCTGCTTCTTCCCAACGATTCAAAGTCTTATTAAAATTAAATGGGCCTTTGACAATACCTGTGCCAAAAAGCGCAGCTTCAAACAATGCGCTTCTTATTTCGCTTGATCCATTAGACTCTTCTATCTGATCATGGATAAGTTTTTCCATCCGTCTTGCAGCAGCCTGTGCTGGCTTAACTTCATACATGTTAGGGATTGGAGTTGAGCCGGGGCTTAGGTTATCAGCTACTACTGCATCAATATCTTCCTGCTGACCTTTTACATATGTACTACCTGCTGATTTTACATCTCGTCCATCACCAGCATAACCTACATTAAAAGGGTCTTCTGTTTCAGCTTGAGGGCTGGTAGTTTCAATTCCGGGGAGGGGAGTAGAAGGATTAAGGTGGGCATATTCAGTTGCCCCTTCTGGCATCTTAGTTTCAGATATGCCAATAGGAAACTTACCCGCACCAAAAATAACATCAACCAACTGACCATAGGCTGCAAGTACTTTTGTTTTAGTTACTTTAACAAATACCCTAGACTTTTCTGACTCACGAAACTTAACATGCTTTGGGTACATACCACGATAGTTGTGGTAGCCAGTGATCCAACGCTTTTCGTCATAATCCCTTGCTTGCTGGGCTGCAATATAACGGTCAGTAATAAGACCAACAAACTGGTTGTGCAGCTGTTCTTCAAGAGTTAATACTCTAGCATCTTCACCTGCTACTTCTTGGAAGTAGATATCATCTGCTCCCATTACTATGCTGTTATCTTCTTCTGCCATTTATATTCCTTTAATACCCAAACTCTGAATCAGCAGGAGTATATGCTTGCTCTAGTCTTAAATGCCTTAATCTAGAAATAGGATCTTCAATTCTAGGTCTAGACATAATTAAATATCTTAATGCATCATACGCATGGTCAGATGCGTGTGTATCTACATCTTCGGGGTTTGATTTGTCCAGAGGAATACTTTGAAGTTCCCGTATCAGATTAGGGCAAGTATTAAATATTTGTAGTCGTGGCCTTCCGTTTTGGCGTAACTTCAAGTATTCGTGGATTTGTATTTTACCGGGTATTCTTGCCTTATCAGCCCTTCTTAGTTTATGTCCTGTCTTTATTAAGGCTTCTCCTACAGTTGGGCCAGTAGCCCCTGTCTTAGCCCATGCTGCTGTATCTAGTACTCCCGGTACAGAAAAAGGATCATCTAGTTCCATTTCAGTTATAAGATGTCCTAAATCCTCGCCAGTTAAACCTTTAAGATATAACTCACGATATATTATCAGGGTTCCGTCTGAGGGGTCAACACACCCCCACACACATGCACTTTCAGAGGCATACCCGTAGTCAATGCCTTTAACTCTTTCCCATCCAATAGGAATTGCAAACGGAGTTATAACGTGCGCTTCACTATCAAACTCCGTAAATGCTGCGCCCTCTGCAATATCCCAATTGCCTTCCAGCAGTTGTCTACGCTGAACATCTGGCAGGGCTTTCAGCATTTGCTCATACCTGCCATCTGTAGCAAGGTACGGGTTGTCGTCTAAGCGGGCTGGTATAAACTTACGGGATAGCCCATCTTCACCCTTAAACGACTCGTGCGGGGGGTTAGGATCAATGTATCGTTTCTTAACCCAGTTCGCACCTATGCCACCCGGGTTGGCGGTACACCTCATGTACGGTGTTATCTCCGGGTCAGTTGTTCTGAGTCGGGAAGCCAGATAGTTCCAACCAAACTCAGTGGGCAGATGCGTTATCTCATCAAACCCAATCCAACTGTATGCTTGTCCTTGGTAGCGGTACACATCAGCATCTCGCTCCAAGAATCCAAATTCTACTTTAGCCCCGCTTGGAAAGTTCCAAAGCTTTTCTACTTCTCGGTACTTACAACCGGGGAACGCACGGGGGTACAACTCCCGGCTCTTGTCAATCAATTCCCTTAGTTCGGGCATTGATCGTCTTAATATCAGTGCGCGGTGGGCTGCTCTATGCGCATAACGCAATGGATCAATAAGCATTGCGTAACTTTTACCACCACCAGCTGCACCACCATACAGTACATCTGTCTCGGGTGCAGCTAAAAATTCTGTCTGTGGCCCTTCGTTTGCTTTGAAGATTACATTATCTTGTACTTCTTCTCGCAATGACTTCGGCACTTTGGATAAGACATCAGTATCAATTACTTTACTGCCCTTATCCTTCTCTAGCTTTGAGAGGGTCTCTTTGGACGCTCTGAGCTTTTCTCGCTGTTGGTGTAGCTTGACCCTATCCTTTTCTAACTTTCGCTCTCGCGCCTTTACAGAGCGTCTGGCGACCATCTTTGCTTTTGTCTCAGAATGAAAGTGGTAGCCCCTGCTTTTTGACCCCTTGGGTCTGCCAGTTTTTTTGCGGGGCGTACCATCTTTCTTTAAAACAAAGTTACCGTCTTCGTCTTTTAGGTAGTCGTCCGGGTTATTGTCCCAATCGTTCGTCACGTTTGATTATCTGCCTCAGTCCTACATGGCTTAACGGTCTGCCAGTAATGTAACTTAAATACTCTGCACCTTCGCGGAGACTAAAAGAGTTTTCTTTTACTAACTTCTTGGTCTCTGCTAGTGCTGCCAGTTCAACATCAACTGGTATTAGTGTATTCGTTTCTTCATCTAAGGTGTAGCCAAACGGGATTGTACTGCTTGTTCTACGCATCTTCCCTGATCATCTCTTTGGCGGGGAGTATAAATAAACCACCCTGCACATTGTTGTTTACTTCAAGCCTATCCTGTCGTCCCAAACCTGTACGATCTAATATCGTTTGGGCTGCCTGAAGTTTTAAGTTAGCTTGAGGTAGCGGAGCATCTGAGTTCATAACCTCTACTAACTTCATTGCGGCTCTAGGGGCAGACTGTGCAAGTATACCTGAAGCAAGTTCTACGATCTCGTGCTTTAGGGATTTGATTACTTGGTAGTGGCTGTTGTCACTGTACCCAGCTAGTTCCGCTGCTTTCTTTGGATCACCTCCTGTTGTTACAAGGTTATCAAGAAAACTTTGCTGTTTAATTGTTAATTCTTTATTTGACATACAGAGTATTATACAGGTTATTTACAGTTTTGTCAAGTATTTCTTGACAAAAAGCTAATTCAGCTGTATAATATAGATTACTAGCCCCCCGGGGCCACACCTAGTACATGGGCAAGCAGTATTTATAACTTTAAAAGCCCGACCAAAATCCTTAACTCCCCTAGTAATACCCAGAGTCCCCCACTAGAGTACTGGCGAGTACCCCTACAAGTACTGCCCGCCCGGTCTCTAGAAGACCCGCCCAAACTGATTAACACCCTAACCTGCGCAAATTGTATATGATTTAGTATATATATGGGGGGTAGCCCCATGGCCTCCTGCCCACCCCCTTAGTCTTGGAAGACTAAGGTGGTGTTGTAGACCTTGAAAGTAACTTTAGTTACTTTTAACCTCTAAAGCTTTGCTTTAGGACTCCACCAACTACTCAATCATCCTGATTGAGAACTTTCCAGACCTCTCAGACCTCTAAAGCTCTGCTTTAGGATTAGCTAGTTACCAAAGGATTTAAGAATCCTTTGAATTGTTAAAGTAAAACTTTAACCTAGACAGATTCCAAAGGAATCAGTAGCTTACAGAGTTATTTGCCCCAACTTAAAACTCTTAAACGAGTTTTAAAAAACCCCGCCAAAAACCTCTCCTCACCCGCGCATACCTGCACATGATGCAGGGTTTCTTCGCCTGTTTTAGTGTGCATTATGCGCAGGAAAAATCACGCACCAGAAACTTGTTGACACTTTTTGGAATCTGTGAGTTTAATGTTTAGGCCTCGGCAAATTGGGGCAACAAAAACTAAAACACACACAACTCCAAAGGAGCATACACATGAAAGCAACATCCAAGTCATTCGCTAACATTGACAACAACCGTCTTGCAACTGCAAAGCAGTTCTTCAGGGTTACCGTACACCACGCTAATCTCGTTAAAGACGAGATGAACATCCCTGAAAAATACTTTTTCAGACTCCGTAAGCAAGTTGAAGCAGTACTTGCCCGAAACAACCCTAAAGGGTTGACTCATGGCGATGTGCAGAAGTTTCTAGCTTCAAAGAAGCTACCGAAGTATTTAATTGCAAACTTGCAGATACTCACCCTTGTTGAGCCGAAGGCTGAAGAACAACCGAAGGTTGCCAAGAAAGCCCCAGCAAAGCCGAAGGCTAAGGCTAAAGCCAAGCCGAAGGCTGTTAAGACTCAGCCAGAGGCTGTTAAGACTCAGCCGAAGGCTCCGGAGTTTAATCAAGAATTTGATGCCCGTCTGACCTTCCTTGAAGGTGAAGTCAGCGTCATGTCAGAAGACATCCAGACTATCAAGTCTGGCATGGAAATGATTCTGGAAACCCTGAAGGGTTAATTTAAAATTCACGGCCAAGGACGGCCTAAACTCAAGGAGTTTAAAATGGTAGTTTTAAAATTATTTAATTTAATATTTAATCGCCAATGCAAGTTAGTTGAAATTAAATCAATAAGAAAATCAAGGAGTTATGCCAGATCAGGCTACTACCACTACATTGTAGTGAACAACACCCAGTACGTTTTCAGAGAGTTTATAATTTAATTTAATTTTAAATGGGTTATAATTATCTCTCAAAGGTTTTTGAGAGAGATAATTAAACCCCCAAAGCCGAAGGAGGCAACAGCATGACCACAGCAACAGATCAAGCGAAGGGCAATTTTGGAGAATTAAAATTTATTGTGGGAAGCACAATAGAAGAATTAAAAAACGCAAGGATTGCGTTGTCTTACAACGATCCAGAAAGGTGGAACCGAATAGCAGACACCCTGCTGGAAAGAAGCATTGAGAATTTAGAAAAATCAATTAAATAAATAAATAAAAGGGTGTTTATATATCTCAAAGGTTTTTGAGAGATATATAAACCCCCCAAAGGAGAAAAGCACCATGCTAGTTTTAGATTACCCCAGCAAAAAAGAACTTAAAGAAAACATTGGCGAGTCGCTTTGTTACATGGAAACTTCCATGTTCGGCCCAGAATATAAGTCAGATGGGACATTCTGTGGCTGTAACCGACCTCATATTACTGGTCACAAGCGGGAGTTTTTCGCTGAAGTTACTATGAAAGATGGCAAGATTTTTAAAGTTAGTTAATTTTAAATGGGGTTTATATATCTCAAAGGTTTTTGAGAGATATATAAACCCCCCAAAGGAGTACGGCATGATTACTTTAACTAAAATTAGTTTGCTAACTGGTAACACTAACAAAATAGTGTTGCCAATAACTCAAGATGAATATGACAAAGCTGAACAAGCTAGAAAAGGAGGTATGTACATACAAGATGCTTACCCTACTCTCACAGCAGATCAAAGAGAGTTTTTAATAAGCGGAGCAACCCCAGAAGAATGGGATAAGTTTTTTAATGTATAAATTAAACTAAAGGAGACACGGCATGAATTTCAACACACTAAAAGAAATCACCCGATCAAAATCAATATTCAAAGCAGTAGCATCAGCATATAAACAGGAAGATAAGCAAGGCTGGCGTAAAGCAATGCTAAAATTTATGCGCTGGTTAAAAAGAGATAGTGCTGGTTGGTCAGTTATGATGAAAAAGGGCAACAGCAAACAGCAGTTTTTATCCTTCAGTAGCTTACCTGAAGTAAGCTGTCCCGGTGCTGGTGCTTGTCTCAAGTTTTGTTATAGCTTTAGAGCTTGGAGATATCCCGATGCATTTTTTAGACAATTACAAAACTATGTTTTGATGCAAACAGCTGAAGGTAGAGCCAAGATACTTGAAGACTTAGACAAGTATAAATCAGACAAACCAGTAGACTTTAGGTTATATGTTGATGGCGACTTTGCTAATGTTTCAGAAGTTACCTTCTGGATGGAAGCCTTGAAAGACCGCCCTTGGTTAAAAGCCTACGGCTACTCTAAATCTTGGGAAGAGTTGTTAGCTTACAAGGGCGAATGGCCTAGTAATTATAAATTAAATTTGTCTTCCGGTAGCAAGCATGATGCTGAGTTAAAAGCTAAGGTTAAAGCTTTACCAGTTACAAGGGGCAGTTTTGTAGCGGTAGATGTTGGTTATAAAGTAACCAGTGATATGCATGGCGATAGAAAACATCAGAGTTTTCTCAGAAAACTATATGGTATTAAAGCCTTCACCTGCCCCGGAAAATGTAATACTTGTACCCCAAAAGGTCATGCTTGTGGATCAGATAGATTCCAAGGCATGGATATAATAATTGCAACGCATTAAAATTAATTAATATAAAGGGTGTTTATATATCTCAAAGGTTTTTGAGAGATATATAAACCCCCCAAAGGAGACAGCGACATGACAGTTGAAACAACACCGGAATATTGGGATTGTGAATGTGAACATAATTATATTCACTACAAAACTCAGCCAACTTGTGAGATATGTGGTAGTGAAAAAGATGAACAGCCGGAGTCAATAATAAATGAAGTAATAATTCTTCTAAAGGAGAGACTAAATGCTATTGAAAGTGAAAGTTAAAAACAATTACGGTACTGAACATATCTATCCAGTAAGTGAAGAAGCTAAATTGCTGGCACAGCTAGCTGGTAGTAAAACATTGACCCAAAGCACTATAGAAATAGCTAAAAAACTAGGTTTTAAATTCTCAGTTGAGAGGGTAGAAATATGATAACTAGAATACACGTTAACCAACATAACATCAGGGACAATAGTAAAGATGGAGGCTCAAGGCCAGTTTTAACTGTTAAAGACTACAAACAAAACAGAAAATGTGATGAAGTATTTTTTACTAATGGACGAGTAATATATTCCCCCGACAAACCATTGTCTTGCGGAGCTAAAGTATGGATTGAAACAACTGAACCAGTGGAGATTATACGATGAGTGAGTTTAATCAGATACATCTATTTGATGGTGCAGATTACAACCCAGAAAGAGATGGCGCAAGACTGTCAAAACAACTTCAAAAAATTTATGACCTAATGAAAGAAGGCAGATGGTGGACTTTGCGGGAGTTAGAAGATGCAACTAATTACCCACAGGCTTCTATCTCAGCAAGCATAAGGAATTTTAGAAAAGATAAATTTGGTGGGCATACTGTTGAAAGAGAATATGTAACCAATGGAATTTATAAATATAAATTAATCTTAAAGAGGGCGGAAGCATGAATGACAAACAAACTTTGATGGAACGGGTTATTGAACAGATAAAAAAAGATGTTGCTGATAAAGAATTGCAGCCCCTTGCTCTCCTTCTTTCCAACATAGACAGACGTTTACTAGAAAGTTTTATGGAAGAAGCAGAGGAGGAATCATGAAACACTATCTTGAATTATTAATTTCGTTTATAATTAACACCCTACCCCTCGTGGTTATATATTTTATATTTATTCACTCGGGGTTTTTAAATAACATAAATACTTACATAACAAAGGAGATAGAAGAATGTCCCGTGATCCAGTAGATATTGCAGAATTAGAACGAGACTTTGAAGAAACCTATGGCTCCCGCGAACAGCAATTTGCTGAGTGGTGGCATAGTCAAGAAAGAAAAGCAGATATGGAACATGAAACAAAGGAGAGTGCGGGATGAATTCAGTTAAAAAGCAATCAAAATTTATTATTAAAACTTATAAGTCGGGTGTAAAGATGGGGTTGACTGATGCTGAGACAGCAAAGAGCGCACTTGTTCTTTTCTCTACCTTAGCAATGAAACATGATCTTAATAGAGAATACGCATCGGAAGTGGCTGATGCCATTTTAGATCAAGCTTATGGGGAAGAATTCCAATCTTTAATAACAGGAGATATGCATTGAAAAGTAAAGAGCTGAAAGCAAACTGGGAAGTGTGGGTAGCTGGTCATAAGATACTGGTACACGATAAAACTTATTATGAAGCTATTGAAGAAGCTGAAGCTTTAGGCACACCTTTTGCCATAACTCAGAAGAATTATACTTATAAACAGATGAAACAACGACAAGAACTAGAAGGAGAATCTCATGCAAGTTAATGAAATTAGAAGAGAAATAGGTGAGTTTGATTATGCCCTTAGCGAATACAAACAGATGGTAGAATTCTACCCACTTGTTGAAAATTTGGTGGAAGCAGTTCTTGTACAGGCTAGGAGCGAGGAAGATGATTTAAGATTCTCCTGTGCTAGAGCATTAGGTAGGATTACAGGACTGCTGCCGTCAATACTTAGTATTACAGATGTAGAAGAACGTAAAGAAAAAATAATTCAAATTACAAAGGAGAAAACCAATGTCTAATATTGTTTCACTAAACTCTAATCGTGATAATATGCTCGGCCTATACAATCAGGGGTACGGAGCTGCTAGTTTTGATACTCATATGAGTCCACTTTATTATGCCCCAACCCCGCATGATAGAATCCAATCCGATAAGATGGCTATCTATCGTGGCGATACTTGGGAATTTTTAGGAGCTGTTAGTAGGAAGTACAACCTAGTAACTCACCGCGAGATGATAGATAACCAACGAGCCATTCTGGAGCGTTCTAATCTTGACTGTTCTAACATTGAAGAAAGGATTACTGTTGGTAGCAACGGCAGCAAATGCTTTGTGCATCATACTCTCCCTGCTCATAAGGTAACAACCCCCGATGGGGACACTGCGGTGTTAACATTCCTCGGTACTAACAGCTACGATGGGACATTTAGTTTCCTATTATCTGGTGGTGCTAGGCAGGGTGCTTGTATGAATGGTCAAGTCTGGACAAAAGATGCAGCCACAATTTATAAAGCTAAGCACTCTAAGTCTTTAAATATTAATCATGCTGCCCGAGTTGTAGGCTCCGCTTTAGATGTGCTTTCTGAACAAAATAATATATGGCATAAGCTTGCCAACACAGGATGTACAGATTACGCAGCTAAAAATTGGATACTAAAAGCTCTTAATATTAAGATGGATGCTGAAGAGTTTGAAGCGCACTGTCGTGAAACTGGTAAGTCTAATAAAAATTACTTGTATCTTGTTAATGCTTGGATGAAGTACCGCACCAGACTTCGTAGCCCAAGTAAATGGGCTTTGTATAATGCATTTACTGATTGGTCTACTCATGCTCCTGCTGCAAGAAAGAGTACTGATATCAGTAACTTACAACGTAAACGTGAGGAAGCTGTGCAAAATATAGTGACTGCTTTAGCTGCTTAAATTTTTGATGCCGTTGCCAAGGATGGCATTTTTAAAAGGAGATATTATGTCTAAGAAAAAGAAACTAGAAGTTATTAGTAGGTTAGATAAAAAACTTTTGAATCTAAAGTCAGGTGATCATTTCATAATTGATTTGAATCACCAAGGACGTAGATTCTGTGAGGTAAAAATTGGTTACAAGCATGGTAGGATTAAACCTCTATTTGAAAGTACAGGTACTAGGGTTACTGCTAACAAACTTAAAAAGAAACTGGCTGATACCTACTGGCAAGAAGCTAGAACTGATGCCACATATAAGGCATGGGAAAAAGATAGAAAACATAGATCTAGGAACTGGGAGAAGGCTTATGCCTAGACCAACATACGAAAACAAACAAAGTTTAAAAGACGAGCAAAGCTTTGGCGAGGTAATTCAAACTGCTTGGAACTGTGAGTTAATCAAGATGCCTGTGCAATATAAAATAGATTACTGTTGTTATCGGGACAAGCAGCTGATTGGTTTTGCTGAGTTAAAGAATAGGACTTGTAGCAAAGCTAAGTATCCTACTTATATGATAAGCCTGAGTAAGTATATAGCAGCTGTAAACTTATCAAGGACTCTAGGTAAACCAACTAATCTATGTGTCCGATGGACAGACCAGAGCGGGTATTTAAGATTAGATACAATTAAAGATCCCGACATTGGTCAAGGCGGGAGGTTTGATAGAAACGATTGGCAAGATGTAGAGCCTGTAATTTATATAGATATAAATAGTTTTATGAGGATCTAATATGAATGAAATAAAAAATAATATTTTAAATAACTTTAAAAATATTAAAGATAACTATAAGACTTCTATTAACAACTACAACAAGCTACTTGTAGTACTTTCTATAAGTCTTTATATAATAAGTATACTAAGTGCTTTAATGGTCTTTATAGAGATTATAGAACTAAAAGACTTTAAAAGCAACACCGGATTTATTCCATCCACACTTGAGTTTGTTTTACTAGCTGTTGTCAGCTGGTGGGGCAGTCAAAAGACTGCGGATAGAATAATAGTAAAGCTGTAATTTTTTGTTGACATGCCATAACAATAAGATTACAGTTCAATTTCAATCAACAATACACATGAGGTGTAATATGCCAGTAGTAGCAGGAACCGCTTATTGGGCAAGCGTAACTCAGCCCAACACAACTTACGAACCAGTTTATTCTGTAAACTTAGTCGTAGATGAAACAACCGCTGATGAGTTCAGGTCTCGTGGCTTCAACATCAAAGAGATGGACGAAGGCCCAGCACTTGTTATTAAGCGTAAGGTTGAAGGCCCAAATGGTATGGTGCGCTCTGCTCCTAAACTGTTTGATGCTACCAAGCGTGAGATCAATTGTCTCATCGGTAATGGATCAAAGGTCAAAGTCCAGTACAAAGAGTGGGAGTCCAACTACAAAGGGACTAACCATAAAGGTCTAGACTTCATGGCTATGCAGGTCATTGATCTAGTTACTTACTCCAATCAGCCGGGCGATGAGTTTGATGTAGAAGAAGCAGCCGATCCTTTTGAGGCGGAGCTGTGATCTACACATTTAACGGCAAGCAGTATGATGTTTCCCTCTTGGGCGAGGAAGTCAAGGAAGACTTCCTCACTCTTTCTGAAGTTCAGAATGAGGTTGCCCTGCTGGGTAAAAAGTCTTATGTACTTAAATGTTGTGCTGCTGAATTGAATCGTAAGATACAATCTAATTTGTCTAATGAGGTTCTAATTCAGGACGAATAAGTTCCCCTCACCTTCTACCTGTTACTCCTTGCAGGTAGTTGACCTTTGGGGGGGCTTTCATAGCCCCCCCTTTTTTTCACGAGGAAACTTATATGGCATTTATAAAAACACATGTCTACTGCCCTAACTGTAAAGGTTCAGATCCGGCAGCAATAAATGAGGATGGCTCAGCCTATTGTTTTAGTTGCAGTGCATACATAAAAAATTATAACGAAGCTACTAAAGGTGAGGAATCTATGGCTAGCACAAAACAAGTATCGCTTGGTACAGTATTTAATAGTACCAGCGAATTCAACGCCCTGACTGATCGGGGCATCTCTCTAGAAACCGCTAAGTTTTTTGGGGTTAAATCTTCCAAGAATACTCAGGGTAAAATCATCTCACATTCTTATCCCTACTATGTTGCCAACGAGGTAGCTGGTTACAAGTTGCGTGAGCCTAACAAGATGTTTTCTTGGAAGGGTACATCTATAGGCACTGGCTTGTTCGGTCAGAATTTATTTTCTGAAGGTGCTGCAAAGCGGATTACTATTACTGAAGGTGAGTGTGATGCGATGGCATCTTATGAAATGCAAGGTTCAAAATGGCCTGTAGTTTCCCTGAAGAATGGTGCAGCAGGTGCGGAGCGCGATGTCAAACAGTCACTAGAGTTTTTAGAAAGATATCAAGAAGTAGTTATCAACTTTGATAACGATCAGCCGGGACGAGAAGCTGCACGTAAGGTAGCTAGGTTACTCAGTCCGGGTAAGGCAAAGATTCTTTCAATGCCTGAAGAGTTTAAAGATGCCAATGATATGCTTAGGCAAGGTAAACGTCAGGCATATATGGAAGCTTGGTGGGGTTCAAAGTTATATACTCCAAGCGGTGTTGTTAATGCTAGTGAGTGTCTTGACAGCTGGTTAAATCGGGAAGAGAAACCTTCTGTACCTTTCCCTTGGGAAGGTCTCAACAAAAAGCTTTATGGTTTAAGGCGGGGTGAGTTAGTTACTCTTACTGGTGGTACTGGCTTAGGTAAGTCTAGTGTTACAAGAGAGCTAGAGCATTGGATGCTTACTCAAACTAGAGATAATATTGGTATCATCGCGCTGGAGGAAAATCAGAATAGAACTATAGACGGACTATGTTCTATTGAAGCTAATGATAAACTCTACATAGATCACATCAGAAAATCATATGATCCCGACACACTACGAGATATTCATACTAAGATTATGGGTAACGAAAATACTGGTCGTGTCTGGATATTCTCGCATTTAGGTGTGAATGATGTTGAAGAGATTTACAGTAAGATAAGATTCATGATTGTAGGTTGCGACTGTAAGTGGATAGTAGTAGACCATCTACACATGCTTGTATCAGCCAGCACTGAAGGCGATGAGAGGCGTACTATTGATAGCATCATGCATAGACTACGCTCTATAGTAGAGGAGACAGGAGCAGGTATGATACTGGTCTCCCACTTAAAGAGGGCTGAAGGTAACAGAGGTCATGAGAACGGCCTGACTGTCAGTCTGAACCATCTTAGAGGTAGTCAGTCTATTGCGCAGCTTAGTGATTGCGTCATTGCTTTAGAGCGTAACCAGCAGTCAGATGATAAAGACGAGGCCAACACTACATCACTAAGAGTATTGAAATCTAGGTACACTGGTGATGTTGGTAGAGCTTCTGATTTACTGTACAATCATGATACAGGTAGGCTCAGTGAAGTATTTCTGGATGAGCTAGATGAGGAGTTAGGGGATATACTATGAACTTAGTATTTGATATTGAAACCAATGGTCTTACAAACTGTAATACTATCTGGTGCATTGTCGCTTACGATATTGATGCCGAGGTATTACACAGTTTCGGCCCAAAAGAAATAGACGAGGGGCTGGAGCTGCTGACTCAGGCAGACAAGCTGATAGGTCATAACATACTTTCATTTGACATTCCTACTGTCCGAAGACTAACGGGAGTTAGTCTGTATGATAAAAAGATTGTTGATACTCTGGTTCTTTCAAGACTGTTTAATCCTATCAGAGAAGGTGGGCATGGTCTGGAGGCTTGGGGCTACAAGCTTGGTTATAACAAGATAGATTTCCATGACTTCAATAAGTTCTCAAGTGAGATGCTTGAGTACTGTGAGCGTGACGTACAGCTTAATGCTAGGGTCTATCTTGAACTGCGTAAAGAAGCCAAAGGTTTTTCGGGGCAGAGCATCAAGCTAGAGCATGACTGCTACAAGCTGCTGGACGAGCAACGTATCAATGGATTTATGTTTGATACTACCCATGCTTTCTCACTGGTCTCCCGGCTCAAGTCAAGATTAAATGAAGTTGTAGATCAGGTACATAAAGAATTCAAACCAAAGGTAGAAAAGATCAGGCTCTACGCTAGAGATACTAAAACGGGCATACCATCTAAGATGGCAGCCACAGATTCAGATAAGCGTATCCGCATGACCGACAGTGAATACAAGATTGCATGTGTTGATGGGTTTGTTGACCGTCACATTGAAACGGAATTTAATCTTGGTTCCCGTAAACAGGTCGGGGAATACCTACAAGACTTTGGTTGGAAGCCTACTAAGTTTACACCAACAGGTCAGCCGATAATTGATGAGGGTACACTCATGGAGATTGAAGGTATCCCTCAAGCTAAATTGATTGCCGAGTACCTGCTGCTCCAGAAACGTCTGGCTCAGATTAAATCTTGGTTTAAGTTTTCATGTGAGGATGGTAGGGTACATGGTTACGTGAATTCAAACGGGACTATTACAGGACGTATGACTCATCGTGATCCTAACATGGCTCAAGTACCAAGTACTCGCGCTCCTTATGGGGCAGATTGCAGAAAATGCTGGCGTGTACCTACTGGTTATAAACTGGTAGGTATTGACGCTAGCGGTCTAGAACTACGTATGTTAGCCCACTACATGAACGATGAGGCGTTTACAAATGAAATACTCAATGGTGACATCCACACAGCTAATCAAAAGCTTGCAGGACTTGAATCAAGAGATCAGGCAAAGACTTTCATCTATGCACTTATATACGGAGCAGGAAATGAAAAGCTTGGACAAGTGGTTGGAGGAAACAAAAACCACGGTAAGAGACTTAGAGACTCTTTCCTTAATAATCTCCCAGCATTTGCTGCTCTTGCAAAACGAGTTGAAAGAGCGTCAGCAAAAGGCTACCTCCGTGGAATAGACGGACGTAAGATATTTATTAGATCGTCACACGCTGCCCTAAACTCACTGCTCCAAGGTGCAGGTGCAATCGTGATGAAGAAAGCACTGGTCATCTTTGATGACAAGATAAAGTCAAACAATCTTAATGCCAAGATCGTAGCCAACATCCACGATGAGTGGCAGGTTGAGGCTCTAGCTCAGGATGCTGAACTGGTAGGTGAACTTGGTATTGATGCTATAGTAGAAGCAGGTGTTGCATTAGAACTGAACTGTCAGCTTGATGGGGAATACAATGTAGGGGATGATTGGAGTGGTACACACTAGGAAATAATTATGTCTTATTTAGTTGAATGCGAAAACTGTAACGAAGACTTAAAGATACAGCATCTTCACTGGGAAGAACTTGTTTGTGCTGAGTGTGGTGATACAGTCAAAAACAACCTACCTGAAATGTATCGTGATTATATTAATCTACAATACAAAGATGGTATCTGGTACTACACTGGTAATTCAGATGGAGCTAGGCGTACCCTAGAAGCGCATTTAAAAAAGAATAAGAAACGTATGTATGTAGGGGGTAAGTATGTACCTGTCAGTCATGCTACTCACAGCCCCGGCAGATTTAAAAACTACAATGACGTAGTATTCAAAGAGTATTACAAAACAAAAGATATAAAAGAAGGTAATGTATATCTTATATCTAATCCCGCTTGGAACGGCTGGCTTAAAGTTGGCAGGGCTATGTCAGTAGCTGATAGGCTAAATGCTTTTCAAACTGCATCTCCCTATAGAGATTATAAAATTGAATACGCTATAGCAGTTGAAGATGCTCCCAAAATAGAAAGGCTTTTACATACTGCGCTGAAAAATAAGTTTCGTTCTAAGTATGAATGGTTTAAACTGGATGTTTCGGATGCATTAAATATAATAAATGAGGTGATAGATAATGAAGAAAACGATTGATACGCTGGTACAAGATATATATACCGCACTAGAACCATTAACAAATGGTGAGCCTCTTGATGTATCTGATGAATTGATTGATGAATTTGGCGAAGCAATGAAGCAAGCCTTTATCAGCTGGGCAAGACCTACAAAAAGAGATTCTAATTTTAATCTTAGAATGTCTAACATTGGCAAGCCCTTGAGAAAGCTGTGGTACGACTCCCGTGCTGAAGGTAAGGACAGTGATATGTCTCCAAGTCTTATGATCAAGTTCTTGTATGGTCATCTACTGGAAGAACTAGCCTTACTCCTAGTTAAGATTTCAGGACATGAAGTAACAGGTCAGCAAAAAGAAATAACTGTTGACAGTATTGCAGGACATATGGACTGTAAAATAGATGGTGAAGTAGTTGATGTTAAGACTGCATCTAGTTTTGCATTCAGTAAGTTTAAGTACGGAACTTTGGCAGAGAACGATCCCTTTGGATATCTTAGTCAGCTTGCTGGGTACGAAGCTGCTGAAGGAACAAACTCTGGCGGGTTCTTAGTTATCAACAAAGAAAGCGGAGAACTTTGTTTATTTATACCAGAAGATTTAGATAAACCTAACATCAAAGATCGCATCGCAGTAGTTAAAGATGTAGTTGCATCAGACTTACCGCCTGAAAAGTGTTATCCAATTGAAGCTGATGGCGCAAAAGGTAACGAAAAAATTTCTAAGAATTGTTCTTACTGTAGTTATAAATACGACTGCTACGCTGATGCAAACAATGGGCAAGGGTTACGTACATTTAAATATGCCAAGGGTCTGGTTCATTTAACAAAAGTTGTTGTCCCTCCAAACGTAGAGGAAGTATTGTGAACGGTAAAAAAGCTAAACGGATTAGAAGACAAGCCAAGGAAATGCTAGTTGATTGGTTGCGTGAACAGGTTGAAAAGAAAGACCATCACAAGATAACAGTTGATAATATTTTAGATAGATTATCAGACCAGACTCATTTCTTTCTTCAAGGAAAGATGACACTCGCACCCTACTCTTTTAAGTGGGCAATAAAGCAGATAAAGAAAAATGAGTTTAATGGATGAAGAACTAATTGAAGTACTTTTAGTTATCGGATTAGAAATTGAGAAGAATGAAAAAAATGTTTACATTAGTAATGAAACATTAATCTACCTCTATAATTTGATTGAAGACGAATTAATAAACAGGGAAGAGGCTATAACACATTGAAAGCCAAAATTAGAAACGGATTTCGTAAGCAGCGGAGGCAGCGTCCAGTACAGAAGAATGTTCCTGCTAGTTATGATTCCATATGGGAAGCTAACTTACATAACGGTCTCCTGAAAAAGTGGAAACATCACAGTAAGATTATTGATTACACCATAAAGCATAAGTATCACCCCGACTTTATTAGAAAAATAGGACGTACTATTTATTTAATTGAAGCTAAGGGAAGGTTCTGGGATTTCGCTGAGTACAGTAAATACATCTGGATCAACAAGTCCCTGCCCCGAGACTACGAATTAGTATTTTTATTTGCCGATCCTTCTGCACCAATGCCCCAAGCTAAACGTAGAAAAGATGGCACGAAGCGCAGCCATGCAGAGTGGGCTGAAGCTAACGGATTCACATGGTACAGTGAGTATACTCTTCCCGATGATTGGGTAGATATGGAATATCGTAAGAGTGAAGGGTTTATAAACGAGTATTTTGATAAAGATAAGGAGAGTGAATAATGTCTATTGATAATGCTACGCCAGAAGAATGGTATGAAGTTGGTAAAAAGATACGTGAAGAATCAAGGCTTGATGCGGTTAATTCTCCCGCACATTACAATCAAGGTGGGATAGAATGCATTGAGGCCATTGAAGCAATGCTAAATCCAGAGGAATTTATAGGCTACTGCCGGGGCAACAGCATGAAGTATCGCTGGAGATTTAGAGCCAAGAACGGAGTTGAAGACCTGCGTAAAGCAGAGTGGTACGAGAAGCGTATGTTATCTACAATTATAAAAAAAGGAATTAGTTAATGAGTAACGACAAACTAGGAGTGCAAGAATATCTAGGGCTTAAAATTGATTACGATAAAGAATCGGCACTGGATGTTTTTGCAATTGAAACATTAAAAGATAGATATTTCTGGGAGGGAGAGACACATGCTCAAGAAGCTTTTGCAAGGGCTGCTGTATACGGGGCAACTTATAAAGGGGTTACTGACTTTAGTCTTGCACAGCGACTTTATACCTATGCTAGTAATATGTGGTTCATGTTTAGCACTCCTATCCTTAGTAACGGGGGAACTAGCCGTGGCCTACCTATCAGCTGCTTTCTTAATTATGTTCCTGATTCCCGGCACGGTTTATCTTCTCATTATGATGAGAATATATGGTTGGCAAGCGCAGGTGGAGGGATCGGTGGTTATTGGGGCAGTATTCGGAGTAATGGTGTGGACACAACTAACGGTAGTAAGTCTACTGGTTCTATCCCATTCATGCATGTCGTAGATAGCCAGATGTTAGCCTTCAACCAAGGGGTTACAAGGCGAGGTAGCTATGCTGCTTACATGGATATCAACCATCCAGAAATAGAAGAGTTCATTGCCATGCGTAAGACAACTGGCGGGGACATTAATAGGAAGTGTTTAAACCTACACAACGCAGTTAATATAACTAACGATTTCTTAGAGGCTGTTGAAAATGACAGCGAGTGGCGGTTGATTGACCCCAAGAGTAATACTGCTATTAAAACAGTTTCTGCCCGAGACCTATGGTTTCAGATTATCAACACCCGAGCAGAGACCGGAGAGCCATACATTGTAAATACAGATACCTGTAATGCAGCCCTGCCCAAGCAGCAGCAAGACCTTGGTCTTAATATAAATCAAAGTAATCTTTGCTCAGAAATTACATTAGCCACCAACGAAGAGCGTACTGCTGTGTGTTGTTTATCTAGTGTAAACCTAGAACACTTTGATGAGTGGAGCAGTGATGACAACTTTGTACCAGATCTGATTACCATGCTTGACAATATCCTTGAGCATTTTATTTCAGATATTGTAGACACAAATCACTTGGGTGGTTACACCGCTAACTTTAAACGGTTTAAAGGGTACGTAAAAGAAGGTAAAGAAGGTTATACAAAAGCTGCTTATTCAGCCTATAGGGAGCGTTCTGTGGGCTTAGGAGCGATGGGATTCCATGCCTACCTTCAACGTAAGGGTATAGCATTTGAAAGCATGTACGCCACCGCATTCAACCACAGGGCATTTAACTATATTAAGTCTAAGGCAGTGGAGGCTACTGAGAAGCTAGCTGCTGATCGGGGTGAAGCCCCTGATGTAAACGGCAGCAACAGGCGCAATGCACATCTACTAGCGGTAGCTCCTAACGCCTCCAGTTCAATTATATGTGGCGGTACTAGTCCATCAATTGAACCTTTCAGAGCTAATGTGTTCACACATAAGACTCTGTCGGGCAGCTTTAAGGTTAAGAATAAATACTTAGACGATTTAATTTATGAAATGTTCCCCGGTAGTCAGAAGAAACGTGATGATATCTGGAAAGATATTGCTGCCCATGAGGGATCAATACAGCATATGGATGTATTCTCTGATGAGCAAAAAGAAATATTTAAGACTGCTCCCGAGTTAAATCAGATATGGATTATAGAACATGCACACCAACGACAGGACTATATTTGTCAGAGCCAAAGTGTTAATCTATTCTTTGTACCTCCTAAAGCTACAGAGCCACAGGAAGTGCATGATGAGTACTTACAGTATGTAAATGATGTACATTGGGCGGGGGCTAAGAAGCTAAAGTCTATGTATTACTTGCGATCAGACGCTGCTAGATCAGCTGAGAATGTAAACATAAAGATACCCCGCATTGATTTAGGAACTTGTTTAAGCTGCGAGGGTTAAATTATGAGTAACTCAGATTGTAAATGCGATCCAGAATCTTGGGGGTATGCAGACCCTCAAGATATTTGTACAGAGCCGGAGTTTGAAGACTTACATGGTACTTGTTTTAAGTGCTATCATGGACGACAATGCCACAAAGAATACTGGGAAACATTTGGTTCTTTGTACTACGAGGAAAAAGACAATGGGTAAGGGCAGTGTGCGTAGGCCATTAGCTATTACCCCTGCTCAGTTTAATAGTAACTGGGATAGAATATTTCAAAACAAAAGGAATCAAGATGGAACAGATAATAAATCTAGTAAGTCAGTGGAGCAGAGAAAAAAAGATAGTAAGTAACTCTACTCCAACAGTTCAGCTAGGTAAATTAGTATCTGAGATGGGCGAGTTAGCCGATAATATAATTAAAGGCCGAGCAGTAAAAGATGATATAGGTGATTGTATTGTTGTTCTGAATACAATAGCCTTAATGAATAACACAACATTAGAAGAATGCCTAGCTGTAGCTTATGACGATATTAAAGATCGTAAAGGCTATATGAATGAGCTAGGGGTATTTATAAAAGAAGGAGATAAAGAATGAGCTTACTTAGTACTAGAGATTACTACAAACCTTTTGATCATCCTTGGATGTTTGATTACTACTTCCAGCAGAACCAGATGCATTGGTTCCCAGAAGATGTACCCCTGCACAATGATGTTAAAGATTGGCAGGACATGACGCAGGAAGAAAAGAATCTCCTGACACAAATATTCAGACTGTTTACTCAGTCAGATGTAGATGTAGGTAGCGGATACGTTGACCGCTACATGCGCATCTTTAAGAAACCAGAAGCCCGTATGATGATGGGTGCATTCGCCAACATGGAGTCCATACATCAACACGCCTACAGCTTGTTGCTAGATACCGTGGGTATGCCTGAAGTAGAATACAAAGCTTTCTCTGAGTATGAAGAAATGTCTGACAAGCATGAGTATGTCAACAGCCTACGCATATCAGTAAAAGATAAAGGTTCAATTGCTAAGAACCTTGCTGTCTACAGTGCCTTCACCGAGGGACTACAGCTGTTCAGCAGCTTTGTTATCCTTCTAAACTTCCCCCGCTTTGGGCGCATGAAAGGAATGGGGCAGATAGTTAGTTACAGTATTAAAGATGAATCTCTTCATGTAGAAGCCATGACCCGCCTGTTCCGAGAGTTTATTCAGGAGAATCTGGATATCTGGACAGATGATTTCAAGAAAGAAATCTATCAGGCATGCCGGGATATGGTTATGTTGGAGCAGAAGTTCTTGGACTTAGTGTTTGAAATGGGCGATATCCGAGGATTAAGCCGATCAGAGATGAGTGATTATGTTCATTATATAGCTGACCGCAGACTGCTACAACTAGGCTTAAAGCCTAACTATGAGGTTAAGGACAACCCGCTGCACTGGCTTGATGATGTTCTTGGCGTAGAACACCAGAACTTCTTTGAAGGTAGAGCAACAGCTTACATGAAAGCAGGGCTGCGAGGTAAGCAGGAGAATGTTGTATGGAAGGAAATTTAATATCGTTTAAACTATTGATAAACTTACACGGTGATTTAATTACCGAGGTAAGCATGCTGCCTAAAGATAAGATATCAAAAGTATTTAAAAAAGATGATGCCCCGCTAATTCATAAAGCAATTAGCGAGGCTGAAATAAAGTTGAAAGGACTACACAAATATTTAGAGGATGAAATATCTGCGTTTAATAACTCCAAACTGTAGGACGCACCCCGGTTGTTAAATCATCAAGATGTATAAACCGGGAGCTGCCTTTCTGATTAATTCCTATCCCTGTAAAACCAGCACGAAGAGCAGCCTCTACTAGCAGGTATGCTTCCGTCCTTGAAACAGCAATATCAATTGCTCTACCACTAGCATGCGCCCCCGGTAAATCTTTCTTAGCTTCTATCGGGTGATTGTTGCAGCGGTAAGCACTAGTAACAGGAAAAGGAAAGCCCAGCTCTTCGCGCAGCTGCTCTACCTTTACCATGAAATCTTCCTTCATGCCTTGGCTTCCGCAATGTGAACATTTTAATTCATCTTCTGTAAAGTACTTCATGCTGCACACGCCTTCATTACTTTACCACCATCTGCGCGTTTATTTCTTTTAGCACAAGCACTCATTATCTTACCACCAGCTGCGCGTTGCTGACGTTTATTGATAATAGCATCATACATTTTTCTACGTTCTTCTTCGGCCTGTTTAGGATTGTCATATCCTTTGATCACTCCGCTGTCTATCAGTTTTTTAAACTTCTTTCTAGTTCCACCAGCTGATAGTATTGTACCGCTTTCAGGATCATAGCTAGGAAGTAAGTACTCTTTGCCATTTACGCCAAGCCCTCTGATATACATTGTTACATCCTTCCCATCCATCTTACCAGCCATGTCACCGCGCACTACTGCATCGTGATAGCTTTCTAAAAACTTAAAGTTTTCTGGGTGTATGTAACCGCCCTTAGCATACCCATGTAACTCCTGACTTTGGGCGGGAGTCATATAGCGGGCTTGCTGTTCATCTATCAGCTTGGTTATACGCTCCTCTGCTTCAGCCCTACTTTTAGCATTCATCGCATAACCTAGATTGTTGTTAAACTGATCCATCTCCCGTTCGGGGACGTTGGATATAACCTCCCGGGCATTGATCAGGAACTTGGATAACTCAGGTTTTTTAGAACGCTGTGCTAACCAGCCAAGGGCAAGATGTCGTGCTGCATCTCCCTTCCCGTCCATCTCTTCCCGTTGACCATACTTCATGCCAAGGGAGTTAGCCCATTCTATATCGCTCTTTTCTATGCCAAGGTTGGAGGCAATACCCCGGCCTACAGCGTTACCCGCTCCCTTCAGTTTGTTGGCTGTAATTTTGAAGATTGACTTCAATATCTTACCGCCTTCGTTGTATCTAGGTATTTCTATCTGCTTGTCAGGGAGATCAATAACCAGCCAGCCATCTTCCATTTTAGTTGTAGTGCCAATGTCTTTAGCTATAGACTTAGCAATCTTAGGTATCTCTGTTTCGTATCTTTGCTGTACTTCTTCAGATCGTACTAAATCATTAACACCTGAAGGATCAACAGCTATTTCTACACGGTCAAGACCTTCATCGTATGCTCTTTGTATTTCACCATAGATACCCCGCTTAACGTATGGGAAGTCTGTTACTGGCATGATATACTCATCACCGAACATATCTTCAAACTCTTTTAGTTCTTTAATTTCTTCTTTAGTTTTATTAGGCTTATCACGCAGCTTCTTCCCTTTCTTTATTATTTCAGCCCTTTCTATATTACTGTTCAGCTGATCAGACTGTATCTCAAGTATCCTTACTGCACCATTTTCTACATCAGTTCGTGTATGGAAAGAGAACTCTCCTTCATCACGGAAATGAGTAGATTTACCCATTACACGAGGATCGTTGTATAGCCTTACTTTATAAGTATCTAGATTTGTGTCGGGAAGAGTAATTTCTGAAAAATCTACTTTTGTTGCGTCTGGCTCAAAGTAATTAATGCTGGGTATTTCCCAACTCTCAAGTATCTCACTAAACAACATACCATCAATCTGTTCTGGTACAGTCTCAAATTCCTCTTCTAGATCATCTATAAAACCAATGCCTTCATATTCGTCAACACCTTTTGGTGTAAGAGTAACGTCTTCTAAAAATGGTTCTCCGTTATTTCGGATTCCAAGCTTATAATCTTTTACTAGTCCGTTATCTACAGCCCTGTCCATTTCTACTTTATAGGCGTTTTCTATTGCGTCTAATCTTGCTTGGATAAGTTCTTCTTCAGGAGGTACTACAACCTCTGGTATGTCATCCATATCAACTTCTCTAACACCAAACTTATTTTTATCTGAACGAGCAGACTTTATAGTGTTTAGAATTTCAGGAGTTAACCTACCTTTTGTTGATATTTGAGACTTAGGTATTCTACCACCAGCATCATCCAAGTTGTTACCCAGAAACTCAATAGCATCTTTTATTCTAGATGATTCTATTTCTACTTTAGGTACACCCTGTTTAATTAAAAAATTTTCAAACGACTGAACAGGTATAGGCTGTCCACGCTCAATAAGCTTATCCAAAGCATTATCTAGCTTAGAAACAACCTTTGCAGAAGGTGTACCAAAAGCAGTAGCAGGAGGAACAAATGCACCAGAGTCGCTCATAAACGCCTCTACAGCTAACTCCATTTCATTCTCTAACTCATTAGCTAAGTCCTCATCACCTTCTGCAAGAGCATCATTTATTCTTTCAAGATAGTCAGCTTCTATTTCTTCTTCGGCAGAAATCCGAGGCGTGTCTATATCCCGCGCTTGAATTTCATCCAAAGCATTAGTTATTTCGTAAGTGACATCTTGTGTATCAAAAGGCAATTCATCTGCCAGTTGATTAGCTTTTTTAAAAGCTTCTATTTCTTCTCGGGTATATCCACGCCAAATACTAAACTCGTCACCACCTATCGGCCCCTGCCATCCCTGTTCTCTCATCTGGTCAACAGTCAAATCGTGCTTCTCGTCCAGAAGCGCACGAGCGTTTAACTGTGTAAACTCTTGGACTTTAGGATCGGCAAGTTCTTCAGGGGTGTAGAAACTTTCTATCCTTTTAGCAGCTGCTTCTGCTGCTTCATCAGATATATTCTTTTTAGAATAAGTTTTAATTATGTTAAATAAGCCTTTACCCAAACCACCCAGAGCAAACCCAACCCTTTCTTCTGAGTCTACAAAAGCACCACCCGCTTGCTGGTTGTAGGGCAAGCCTGTCATTTTGTCTATACGCTCGTCTGGTTCAACAGGTGCTTGAGGCACATCATAGACCTCCCCACCTATAGCCCTTTTAAGTCGGGGGAAATACTCTGATTCCTTCCTTTCATTTTCAGGTTTCTCTAAAGGAGTAGCAATCATATCTGAATATAAATTGTTTAAGTTCTTTACTAGTGAACTTAAAGTTTCTTCATCTGTAAATTTAACTTTTTGATATATCCTGTATACATCATCAGATGTAATTTTTTCGGGCCTGAATCTGTTTGATGTCATCATCAACAGTTCTTCTCTACCTATAGTTATAGAACGGTCACTAATTAATTCTTTTAAAGCCTCATCCCTACCCATTATAGTTTCAGCAGATTTTAAAACGCTGTAAAACTCTTGCGCCCTTTTGTAGATTGCATTTTCTCTAGTGTAATAATTAGAGATTACTTCTTCAGCTGTTGTGCCAAAGCTAGGATTATCAGAAATAATATTTCTTTTTGAATTGGCATATTCTTTAGCTGCAAATATCAACCTGTCTCTTGGATTAACTTCAGTGAATTTAAAACCAGTAGTATTTGTTATAGCCTCAGAAGCAACAGGAGTTACACTCCCGGTGCTAGGGCTGGGCGTTTCAAATATAGAGTCGGCTACACGTTCTAAACTAGAAACAGAGCCGGGCAGGAAAGAATTCATTACATGAAAAGTACCATTAAATACTTTATCCCATGTTGATAAACCTTCTTGAAATAAAGCTTTGCCTTCTCCTGTCCTACCATTTTCATTTTTAGCAGCTACATAAAGGTCAGTTAGGCTCTTTGTAAGAATTGCCTCATCGGTATAAGGAGATAGAATTTTAAGCACACCCGAGCTAATACCGTCAATTAGATATTCATCTAAATCTTCACCCTGTAACCTACCACTAGTAATTTCGTTGTAGGCTGCAAGTACTGGCTCAGTAAGTATGCTATAGCTATTAACAAACTGAGTATCCATTGCGAATATTTTATCGTCAAATCTAGCATACACTCTAGGCGCATCTTTTGACCAAGGAGTTTTGGTAATAGTATCTAAACTTTCTTTTTCTTCAGGTGTCAGCCCCAGCAAGTTTGCACTAGTGGCAGCTAATCCAGACCACATAGTACTAGCAGTACCGAAACCAGCAAGTCTTCTCAGCCCTCTATTTCTTAAAACAGAATTACCAGATGTAATTTCTTTGGATGCCTGTCTTACTATATGTGTGCTGTTCCTTATAATTTCAGAAGGGAACGAAACAAAGCTTCCCACAGGTAGCTGCCGTAATGTTTTTATTCCTTTTGGGACTCTGTCATAATTTGGAAAAGTATTCCTAATAATTTCAGCAGCCATTTCCTCCAGTTCAGCATCAGGCTTTCCGAGGTTGGCTTTCTTTAGTGTATCTAGTTCTGATAGATAGCCATTAATTTTATAAAAATCGTCTGTTGCTAAATAAAAGTTTTCAATGGCTTCTCCGGTTTTTTTAATTTTACCCAGCCCATAGCCGTCCATCTTCTTAAAGAATTTATCAACATTACCTTCAATAGCACTTTCATAGCCTGTCTCAAGAAGCTTTCTAAATTCATTAACAGATACGTTAGTGTTTATAATTCCAAGCCTCAGATATTTTTCATAAATATCATCTAGTCCCTGCTGACCTGTTTTTGAAATCTGATTCGCTAAAAGTTTTACTGTGCCAGAAGCTTTATTAAATGGGTTCATCCCATTAGCTAAACCAAACTGCGCACCACCACTTATGTTTCTTAAATGGGTAACGTGACTAAATACAGTTTTAGATTTCTGAGAATAGCCTTTTAACGAAAGAAAGCTTCTCCAAGCATTAGAAACCATGTGGTCTTCACCAGTTGGTGAGCCAAGTTTTAAGTAAGATTCCTGCTCTTTTATCGCAGTCAGTATTTCAGGAGTGGTATACTTACCATCAAGATTAGAATTGGTTCCTGTAATTTTTACAAAGTTACCTTCTCTAGGTCTCAATGCCCCTTCATCAAAAATATAATTTCCCTGTTTACCCAGCCTTTCTAAGTTATCAAAAAACTTAGATGTTTCAACCAGCCTTGTCATTTTACTAACAGTTAAGACAATATTTTCTGTAGGTTCTTTGATCTCCCCCATAAAAGCACGGAGAGGTTCTGGGATATCTTTTTTACCTTTTAATATTTCAGTGTTAACTTTTCTAACTTTAGAATAGTACTCGCCAAGTTCTCCGCTTTTGCTTTTTAATTCGGGCTTAGAAATTATTTCATCCAGCACATTGTTAGCTTTAACTAAAGCATCATCTTCGGACATTGTTTTTTTGTATTGATTTACTAAGTAATCCTCTGCATCTTTTCTAGCAGCAGCTGTAGGTGTGTACCCAGAATCTTCAAACAGACGATAAGACCTGCGCAAATACTGCCCGGTGTTCTCAGCGATAGCTTCTTTTAATTCCAAAGGAACAGCATTTGAATTTACAGCTGCTTTTGAAAGATCATCAATTAACATCCTAGCTTCGTAAACAGATTCAGCTACTTCTTTAGTTAGACCTTCGTCCATTAAATCTACAATAGAAGCTTCTTTAGACTGCTTTTTAATAAAAGACAAATCTGATGTAAGAAGTTCCTGAACTTTATTGTTAACAGCCTGTGCTTCGTCCAGAGAAGATAAGTTATCTAATTCTATTTTTAACCTGTTACTGATATGCTCTGCCCTGCCAACAGCTGCACGTTGTGCATACTGTGCATCTTCAAACGCATGAAAAGCTTTAGGTGTCCAGTATCCACGGCTAGTAAATACTTGGTTCATAAAGCGTCTAAGTTTACTACTATTCTGTTGGGCTACTTGAGCAGCACCTTCAGCAGTCTCATTGTATTCAATCTCAGGACGTTTAATCGGAGACTGTTCTTTAATGTCTTTTACATGATCTAAAATTAGATCGCCTTTTTCACTAGATGTCAGATCAGTATAGCTTTTCTTAAACTTGTCTCTTGCAAGCTTAGATACTTTAGCGACTCCCCCTACAATTTCAATAAGGCTACCCAAGGCAAGACCTTCGCCTAAAAGTTTTATTCTTTTTTCAGCTTCTGTATCATTTTCATCGGTAGCCATATAAGATGAAATTTCCTGTACGGCACTACCTCCCCAACCAGCTTCTTCTAAAAGATTAAATAAATTTTCAGATGGGTCAGCTAATATTTGATCAACAGCCACGCCAGTAGTGAGACCACCGACAACCGTAGGCAGGGCTTTAATTAATTTTGCCCTACCGCCAAGAACAGAACCAGCAACAAAAGTCCCTATTTCCGCACCAACCCCAACTACTTGACCTGTTAATGTTTCTGGCTCTTTTATGTTACCTTCAGGAGTCCAAAAAGCGTTATACATTTTTTCGGGCAAGTACTGCGTCAGCCTTTCTTTTTCTAAAGGAGTGACACCCTCTCGTGCAGTAAATTCATAAGGTTTAAAATCCTCACCGGGTTCCCAGCCTGATCCCGGACTCCATTTACCAATTTTCTGTGCTGTGTTAAGAAACACCCGCCCAAAATCAACAGCAACACTAGGATCACTAACTTGCTCCTGCTCTTCTACTGCGGGAGATTCTGCTGGTGCTGTTGTTATTTCTTCAGGGTGACGGCCTAAATAGTCATTTATAGCTTCTTCATCGGTAAACGAGTCTGGGACATCATTTATAACTTTGCCGTTAGGTAAACGTATGCTTCTTGTAGCCATTAAATATTAATCCTTAATTGTTAAAGCTAGAACTTGCTGCGTTAGCCATCTGCTGAGACATGTTCATTGTAAAACTAATTCGGTCAGCTAGCTGCCTAAACAATTCGTCTTTTTCTATACCTTGTTCAGCTAACTGAGCAATCAACCCGTCTATTTTTAATGCGTCTTCTCCTAACACATCAAACATTTGAATAGCAATACTGTCTCTAACAGTGTCTCTTATTTCAGTGGGATTGGCTGTTAAGAAAGTTGAATATTCTTTTGCAGCAGTAGCGTATTTTGCTACAGTATCTATTTTTGTTGTTTCAATACCATGTTTTTCTTTTAACTCCTGCTGAAATCTCTGATAAGCTTGAGGATTCAGCTGATTAAAAGCATCTTTACCAAAATTAAAATTACTGTCTAATGCAGCAAGCGTTTCTTTTTCTACATCAGCAGGGTCTTTTAATTTATTAAAGTCTACGCTTAGATCAGAAACAGTTTCTTTAATTTCCCCAGTATTTCTATCTGTCCTTGTTGTTGTTTTAAACCTAAGTAACGCTCCACCAGACGCAGATACTTTATCAGAAGTATTTGTAATATATTTGTCTTCATCTTTAATTTCAGGAACTACAAAAGTGCTGTAGTCATAAGAACCAACTAAATTTTTAGTCTCTCTATATTCATCCATAAATAAATTCAGACGATCTGCGTTCTGCATGATGTCGCTATTGATGATTGCATCATAAGCTTCTTTATCAATTTCCTGCTTGGTCTTACCAGACACTTTTCTTTTGAGAAAAGATATACCAGCATCCAACAAGTTTTGAGGTCTAGCACTTTTTTTGCTCAGTCCAATCATACTATCAAAATCTTCTTGAGAAGCTAATGAACTAGCTAGTGCATAACCTTTAGCTTGCGCATCAGCCTGTTCCTGAGCAAACTCTCTTACTTGCTGAGTAACTAAAGAATTAAACGCCCCGGCTTCACCTATTAATCCATATTCACCACGTTTATTCAATGCTTCTTTAGCTAACTGCTCAAACTGAGTGCGGTTAATACTGGCAAAATAATCTACTGCACTTTGACCAGAATTATCTATGGCTTCTTGAGTTCTTTTATAAATATCTGCATTAGCTACAGCATTCCTAAAAGCACGTTTTTCTGCGCGAATAGGCTCGCTTTGCATAAAATTATCAGCAGCCGACTGTAAAATATTTTTGCCTACTGCGCCAGCAATTGTACCAAGGGCAACATCTCTCTGCGCCCTGCGCTGCTGTTTAGCTATCCTTTGCTGCCTCTGACGCTGTCCTGCAAGCAGTGACTGTCCAAACTGTTCAATAGCCATCTATATAATCCTCTTACTGTTGTGCCATTAAACTGGCGGGGGCTTCTTCAGCTTCTTCTACGGGCGGTTGAGCCATCAAGCTGTTTACAGGCATTTCTTCAATTGCTGTTGTTATTTCTTCTGGCAATGCACCAGCAGGTACACCTTGAGAATTTTTTATTTTTTCTAATATTCTTTTGCTATTTTCTACGCCCATGACTTCATCCTCGGCTGCTTCTTCTGCTTCTTCGTCACGATATATAACGTAGTCAATATCAACACGTTCGGCAAGAGCCATGATCATGTAAGTCATAGGTTCAGCTAACAGCAGCATTAAGTCGGGGTTCCACTTGCCGTTGCTAAAACCTTCAAATAAAAATATCTGAACTAAATCCATGATAGGAAAACCATTTTCAACTTCCTGCATGATTCCCATGTAATTTTCTTCTTCAGTTATAGAAACAAAGATATACTCAAGAGCGTCCCTCATTTCAGTAAACTCAGGAGCCTTTTCAAATGGCTGTGGATTCTCTGGATCGTTAGTTAAAGACTGACCGGGAATAGCACGATCAGCTTTATTTATATACTCTGCAAACTGTTGTTCCATGTTATGCTACTCCCATTGCTCTTTTCCAAGAACTTAGTGGTCTATAATAAACATCCCCCGGCTGGGCAATATCAAACTGAACCATAGGGAATCCAAACTGAGCAAGAGGTGCTGCTTCTTCTACATCATATTGTCCAAGAAGTACAGGCGATGCACCGTAAGCAGAAGTCCCGCCATAACCTACTTCAGGAGCAGAGAAATATTCTTGGGCAGCAGTAGTGATCCCTGCTGTAACTGCCTCTCCTGTTAGGTTAATACCAGAAGTAGATTTTTCTAATCCAAAATCGTAGTCTAATGCTTCTGCTTTAAGTTCATCTAGTGAACGGACAGGGGTTCCTAATTTAGAGGGGTCAGCAACAGCTTCCTCAAAACTAGGCATGGACATGCCATCTTTTAATAGATTTGGTTGCGCAGCTTCAATCCCACCTTTTGTAAATCCCGGTTCATACAAGCCAGCAGACTTCTGTGCTAACAAACTATCCCCACCTGTAATAGTTGCTTGCGCACTAGGTTCCAAAAGCGGAATCTCAGGCATCTCAGGTACGTCTACTTTTAACGAGGGGGCAGCTTCCCTTGTTGGATCAAAAGCATCCGCAAAAGGATCATCTACTATACTATCAGTTTTTAACATAGGTCTTGATACTGCTGCTTGTGTACGCTGATAAGTCGGGTCAAACTGATTCATCCATTTAGTTGAGCCAATTGTGGTGTTCCAAGTTTTAGCAGTAGCACCTGCTGCACGTTCAAATGCCCCACCAGTACCAAAAAAGTTATTAGCTGCCCCTTCAAAATTTACTCCGGGTATTTTATTTAAAGCAGTTTTACCTACTTCACCAATAAAGTTTTTAACACCTGAAGTAACAGTATTAAAAGCTCTAGCAGACTGAGTCACAAACTTTGTCGCTGTGCCTATGACTGCTTTTGCTCCTTGTACTAAAGCATTACCACCAGCAGTACTAGCCCAAGCAGCTACCTTTCCTAACGTCCCTCCTAATGTTTTGAGCAAGGCTCCCCCGACCCCCGGCAGGATAAACGACATAGCAATTTGACCGACAATGCCGATCTTGTCCATGAATTTACCAACTTTCTTGGCAACCTTTTTAATACCTTTACCAATTTTCTTAAAGACTTTCTTTACGCCTTTAAATATCTTACTAAAAAATCCCATGCTTAATTACCCTTTAAGATGTAAAAATACCAGTAATCATATTAATTAATCTATCTACACCACTTGTGCTGCCGGAGTCAGCTATACCAGCTTCATTAGATAGTGCTGTAGCATACAATGTTGTAATACGTTGCTGTTCATTTTCAAATGCAGTTCTGGCATAAGTAGCCTCATCGCGTAACTGCTGCCAAATATTAGACAGCTCAGCACTAGTTAAGTTAAACGCCATTTGTGCAGCAGCTTGATTAGAGGCATTTTGTGCAGCAGTATTTATTGTATTAGACTGCCTACGCCATTCAATATTAGACTGCTGAATAGCTTGGGCATTCTGAGCATTCCAAATCTCACGCTGCTGATCCATTTGCGCATTGAATTGATCATACTGAGAAGTTAACTGGTTGTTAAATTTAGCCACATCAATTTCATTTCCTGCATTTATAGCAGCCATTCTGTTCTGCTCAGTAGCATTAAACTGCCCCATTGCGTTTACTTGCGCAGTATTAAACTGTTCCATCTGAGCATTCAAGTTAGCCATAAACTGATCAGCTTGCTGCTGAGATGCTGCGTTAAACTGTAAGGCAGCATTAGTTGCCGACTGATCTGACAACAGCCTCTGCTGTCGCATCTGTTGATCAAGAACAAGCGTCTGTTGCTCGTTAGACAGATTAGCCATATCAAGTGTCAGAAAGTTCTGTGCATTCTGAATGGCTAGCTTTGTACGTTGATCAGCTGTAGCCAAATCCATTGAAGCCAAAGCAGTAGCATTTTGCATAGCTGCTTGCTGCCTAGCATTCATATTAGCTAATGTAGTTGACTGCATAAACTGACTGTTAGCTAACTCAACCTGCTGTGCTGCATTAAATTTATTTAAATCAATGTTAGCTACCATAGTAGCATTCTGTACTGCACGTTGCTGATCTACATTAAGCTGGGCTACGTTTAACTGTTTAGCAATATCGGCAGCAGCTAAGTTTGTTTGCATCTGTGCATTTAGATTTGCTAACTCAGTTTGCTGTGCTGCATTTAGATTATCAGCACCCGCCTGATTTAACGCAGAAAGATTAGCAAGTCTTGTCTGCTGGTCTGCACTTAGGTTAGCTAATTCCATCTGCTGTTTAAGGTCAGCATTTTTAGCAAGGAACTCCGCAGCTGTTTGAAACTCAGCAAGCTTGCCTTGGTTCTCAGCTGTCATGTTAGCTAAGTCGGTCTGGCTCTGTATCTGTAGATTAGCTAACTCAACCTGCTGAGTATTAGACAGGTTCTGTGCATTCATAGCTTGCTGATTCTGCGCGTTAAGTTCGGCAGTTCTTTGCTGGTTTTGCAAGTTCTGTAATGCTGTCTGCTGGGTTTGTTCAGCTGTAGCCAATGTAGCTTGCTGTCTAAACTGACTCTGTAACTGAGCCATGTCATTAGCCATTTGAGCGGTCTGACTACCAGCTGTTTGCTGATTAGCTAAGTTCTGCATACGTCTTGTCATATCTAACTGAGAAGACTGTAAGTTAGCTTGCTGCTGGTTGTTTAAATTCTGGGTTGCTCGGGCTTGTAGAGCCTGTGCATTAGACTGCGCAATAGGTAACGCACTCTGGATAATAGCATTGAAAAGCGAATCACGGCCTACAGTAGAAGCACTCATGCCTCTCTGTGCTAGGTTCTGCTCTACTAACTCTACTGCTGGTCTAGCCCATGTAGGAACCTGTCCTGACTCTAAACCACCCAGCAGTGTTTCCATCTGAGAAGACATCAACGCTTCAGTAGGTAGAGCAGCAACAGCAGCTTGTACTTCTACGGGCTGACTATCTATCTCAGCGGTAACAGTGGCGGGGTCTTCTACAATTGCAGCAGTAATTGCTTCAGGTATTTCACCTACTTGTGCAACCATAGTAGCAGCTTCGCCTTTAGCTGCTTCACCTTTAACAGCCCTAGCCTGAGATGCTGTATAGCTAATCTTATCTAGTATCTGCGCCTCAACGCCTGTAGGGGCAGTACCTGTTATAGCCTGACGCTCTTGCTTTTCAGCTTGAGGCGTAGCAGCTAGCGGAACCTGACCTACTGTAACCTCTGGTACAAAAGCATCTGGACTAATTGTATAGTCAGCAGCTTGAGCTGTTACCATTTCTCCCGCACCTACTTGTGCAGCTTGGGCGGGTGCGCTAAGTGTTCTAATTTCATCTACAGTTATTTCTGGACGGGCAACACCTTGTGCTGCTGTAGTACTATTTAACTCAGCAGCTAGGGCTGCTTGATACTGAGAGGGGCTTACCGTGCCATTCTGAATAGCTGTTTTAACATTTGATACAGCTGTTGTTAACTGTGATGCAGAAACTCCTTCTGGAGGGGTTAGCGTTGAAAACTCATCAAGCTGCTGTATTGCAGAGTCTGGAGTAATTCCTGTTTCAACATCAACAGTTGCAACTTTAGGTTTCATTGCTGCTGTTATTTGAGGAACATTTAATGTTCTACGCTGCTCGGCTGTCAATTCGCTAGCCACAGGAGCGGGTGTTTTAGCCTGTATACCTGTCATTGTAGCAGGAGCAGACGTAGGGGTATAACTACCACCCCCCGGAGTAGTAGGGCTATAATTATAATTAGGCGTATAAGTAGGCGTAGAGGCAGGAGGAGTACTTCGTGCTGCTTCTTGTGCTGCTTCTATTCTTGCTCTTTCTGCTTCTGCTAATTCTTCATTTGCCTTAATCTGCTGTTGTTGCAAAATTTGATTAGCCTGTTGAAAATTCTTACTCCCTTCTTTAACAGCTGCCCGTTCAATAGCAGATTGGATACTTGCAACAGATGTTCCTGTTTCTTTAGCAATGTCTTCTAAACTTTTTTGACCCGCCATATATGCAGTTACATAGTCCTGCACAGAACCACCGTTAGCATAGTTAAAACGCTTAACCCCGCTTCTTTCACGGTTATATTTTTTTTGCTGTGCCATGTTTACTTACCTTTAATAACTGATAGATTAGCTGAACTTGTGTGTTCATGCTCTACGGATTTTATAAAATAATAAAGTTCCATTATTTGTTTAGGACTGTACTCGCCATTAGTATATTCTAATATAGTTAGAATTAAATTGACAGGTTCAGTAGAATATGTCATTAGCCTTTAACCCATTTTTTAGATTTTGACTTAGTCTTACTAGGACTCCATTTTTCTTTTGCTGCCCAATAAGCTGCTGACATTTTTCCTTTGGCTATGTTTTTTGCATGCCTTGATTCAAAAGCTTTGCGTTGTCCAACAGTTTGGTTTGTCTTAACTCCCTGCTGTCCAAATCTAATTGTCTTTATTTTGTCGCCTACTTTAGCCACAACGACATGAGATTTAGTAGGATGGCTTGGTGTACGTTTTGGTTTATTAAACCCACTAACTCCAGCCTTTTTTAGTCTTGGGTCTTTTTGGGTAGCCATAATTACTTCCTATCAACTTGTTTTACTTTTTCAACTGTTCTCATTGCGCCTAGTCCTAGCATACCTAAAAGTACTGGGAGCAAAGTTTCCATGTCAATTAGCGGGATAACTACATCGTATTCTAAAAGCTCTAGTATCATATTAGTAAAAGGAATAGTTATAAAGTTACCTGCCATACCTAACACACAGACCCAACCTACTGCTGGCCTCCAGCCACTAACAAACAATGAAGGATGCTCTGCTTCTTTCTTGTTAATCTCTAGCTGGGCTTGTACTGCTTCGTGTGCATGGCGTTCAGCCATAGTAGCTATGTCGTGTGCAAGCTGTGCCTTCTGGTCTTTGTCTTCTATAAACTTATCTAGTATTGCCGACACTGGGCCAGCGAGACCGCTAATAAGATTTATCATTACTTATCTCCCCAGTTCATCCATATGCCAGCAGCAAGAGCAGTAAGAAGAGCAGTAGTAACAACTCTAGCTATTGTCTGCCCTACTGTCTGTTTAGTTGCCCGCCAAGCATCTAATAAATTACGGACTTCTTTCATGTCTTGATAGGCATTTTCATCAGAGAGGCCAATACTTTTAAGTGCTTCTTGCGCACCTCTCTTCGCTGCACGATCAAGCAATAATTCTAGTTCTTGTTCGGTCATGTTTAACACCTACTGACTCGCTGCTATTAACGCAACAATACTTGCTAGAATAGCTCCAGCAACACCAAATAAAAAGAGAACTAATGCTAAGTCTGTTGCGTCTTTCTTTGCCACTGCTTTAGCTCGTGCCTCTCTTAGTCTTTCGTTCTTAATGTTCCTGCGCTCTCGTAGCATTTCTCTATAGAACTCACCTTGTCCACTATAGATAAGATATTCGCGCAGCTCGTTCTCCATCTCCCTTGCTTTAGTTTTTGCTATTGTTATCTCTAATGCTTGTGACTCTACGCTTTTACTGTTTAGTAGTTTCTTGGCGTAGCTAGCGGATTCGTTTTTAATACCTGCTTCAAGAATTGATTCATTCGCATCCCAAAACGCCCCCAATGTTTGTCCCATGTCCTGTAGTTCTTTGCCTTTGGCTATCCCTGTCTTGAGTGCATTGAAGGCAGAGTTAGCTATACTGACTGCTGCCATCACTTCTATCATTCTATTCGCCTATGGTTATCCAGCCTGTTGTGTCCTCATCCCACGTATACTTATTACCATCATCCGGCATTGGAATGGGTGCTTCCCAAATACAGGACGCTTCATTTAAAGACCAGCTTGGGTAAGGCTGTGGGGCGTAAAACGCATCTCTACCAGAATCGTAAGTATAGCCAATACCTGCGTAGTTTTTTCTCAGTGCTACACCGCCATCTGGTTCTCTGGTTTCAGGACTGTAATGCACACCTCCATAAGTATTGTATGAAGTCTGCACCCAAGTGCCTTCCTGTGTGTCCACAAAGTCTTGTTCAGCAACAATAACTTGCGTAACAATTCCGTCTTCTACTTTTGCAAAATGACTCATGTCGTGTAACTTCCTGACGAAGTGTATGTAAGAATTGTGTTATCACCTGATACGGTAACAGTTGGAGAACCTGTGGTAACCCCACTGTAACTTGAAGTGGGCATTCGTAATATCACAACACCTGATGCGCCAAGTTGTCCATAGCCCGCAGTGTATGCCCTGCCATCACCGCCATTGCCTGTGTTTACTGGCTGTAAGTCAGTTTCTGGGTAATAATACGCATCTCCGCCTCTCGCATAAGTCACTGCTGTGCCTGTAATGTTATTAGCCAGCCCGTTTGGCTGCGCAGGGCCAGCACCTCCAGCACCGCCACCAGCACCTGAAGCATAACCTTGAGGGTTTCCGCCTCCACCTGCATACCCTTGACCTGCTATACCGCTTCCGCCAATACCACTTGAATTGAAACCTGCGTCACCACCACCTGAACCACCAGAGGAACCATCACCACCTAACGCTTGTCCGCCTTTGCCACCTCCGGTTGACATAATTGACCCAAAGTAGCTGTTACTCCCATTTGAATTACTACCACCGCCCCCAACCGTTATGGTGTATACAAGTCCCGGATCTACTGTTACAGCTGACTCAGTTGTTCCCCCACCCCCTGTAGGCGTAACGCTTGACCGTAGTCCACCAGCACCACCGCCACCACCACGAGTAGTTGAGTTGTAAGGCGTGTAACCACCTGAAGCACCCCCAGCGACAACTAGAAAATCAATATCATAAGGCCCAGCAGAAGCAGAAGCATTGATACCCGAAACTATGGAGAGTAGTCCAGACATCAGCTAACAGCTCCAGCTATGACACAAACTGTGCCTGATATAAAAAATATGGTACATAGACCACGGGTTGCTATTGTAACGCTTGCAACATCTGTATCAGTACCGGATATGTAAGCCGTTGTGATACTACAAGTAATAGTTACATCTCCAGTAGTATTATTAAAAATACTAACAACATCACCCTCCGAAAACGTAGCATCTGGTATCGTAATTGAACCACCAGCACCTACCTGAACGTACTTGCCCGTGTCAGCAGTG
>Ga0222719_10000296_pt1 | contig 50389 bp, 45 predicted proteins | sample C33_34DmetaG_FD_165039 | JGI IMG/M metagenome (GOLD analysis project Ga0222719, IMG submission 165039) | Estuarine water microbial communities from San Francisco Bay, California, United States - C33_34D | ecosystem: Environmental > Aquatic > Marine > Unclassified | place: USA: California...
TAATAATATAAAAAATATAATATTAAAGATGTGGTTTTGTCTGGAGGTGTTGCCCAAAATATTAAGGCTATGCAGGCATTAATGAAAAGTAAGGAAATTAATTCAATATGGGCAGGCCCGATTTCAGGAGATGGTTCACTTGCCATAGGTGCTGTATGGTCAGCAGCAAAAAAATTAACTAATGACAAAATTTTAGGCTTAGAGAGTATTTACTTAGGTACAAAAATGAGCCAAGATAATATATATTCTGCAATTACTAACATATCAAAGAAATATAAAATTAAAGAGAAATATTCATCTAAAGATGTAGCTAAATGGATAAATGAGGGCCTTATTGTAGCGCGATGTGAGGGCAATATGGAGTTTGGACAAAGGGCTCTTGGTAATAGGTCAATATTGGCAGATCCTAGATATTTGGAAACAGTTGAAAAAATAAATCGGAAAGTAAAGTTTAGAGATTTTTGGATGCCATTTACGCCAACCATTTGTTATGAAGATTGTATAAAATATTTAGTGAATGAAAGAAATATTTATTCTCCTTGGATGACGATGGCTTTTGATTTAAAAGATGGTTTAGCAAAAAGTCTTCCGGCAGTTGTTCATCCTGCAGATAAAACCTGTAGGCCTCAAATGTTGAAGAAGGAAGATAATCCAAGTTATTACGAAATTATTAAAGAATTCGAAAAATTATCTGGACATCCTGTTCTTTTAAATACTTCTTTTAATTTACATGGTGATGCTATAGTTGAAACACCTAACCAAGCAATAGAGACTTTTGATAATTCTGAAATAGATATATTACTTTTAGGTGGCAAGGCTATTTTTAGAAGTATCAATAGTTTTAATAAATAGTATGTGTGGAATTTCTGGAATCATTGGAAACATTAACGATAACCATATAAATAGTATTAAAAATATGGTTACTATGCAATCCCATAGAGGCCCAGATGGACATAGAGTGATTAGAACACCTTCATCTTTATTAGGTTTCTCTAGATTGAAAATTATAGACTTTGATGATAGGGCCATGCAACCCATAATAAGTAAAGATAAAAAATATATTTTATTATTTAATGGTGAAATTTATAACTATAAAAAACTAAAAGCTAATATTGGCAATAAATATAGATTTACTACAACTTCTGACACCGAGGTACTTTTAGCTATGCTAATTTTATACGGTATAGAAAGTTTAAAACATATAAATGGAATGTTTGCTTTCTGTTTTTATGATGTTGAAGAAAATACATATATACTAGCTAGAGATAGATTTGGTCAGAAACCATTATATTTTACTAATAAAAAAAATTATATTTATTTTGCTAGTGAAATTAAAAGTTTACTAGCTTCTGGGTTAAAGCCAGATCCAAATTTATTTAGTATTGCTGATTATTTATTTAAGGGTGAATTAGACTGTAATGAGAATACACTTTTTCAAAATATCCAGCAGGTTAAACCAGGAACTTATATCAAAATACAAGGCTCAAAAATAATATCTAACCATCAATGGTATGATCTTGAAAAAAATAGTAAATTAAATTTACCTAAAAATGATAAAGAATTATATTTATATATAAATGATAAATTTACAGAAGTATGCGAAGAACATTTGAATTCTGATACTGACATAGGTATTAAATTATCCGGCGGTTTAGATTCTTCAACAATGCTAGCATCCATGGAAAAAAATAAAAAATATTTAAGTAATTCATGTTTTTCTGTAGATTTTGGTAACACCTTAAGTGAAAAAGAATGGATAAATAATACAGCTAATTATTTTGGAAAAGAAAGTAACATTTATCACTATGAAATTGATGATTTTCTAAATGATTTTGATCATATGATATTCACTCATGAGGGGCCTTTAGGAGGCTTAATGAATTGTGCATTTGAGAATATTTATAAAAATGTAAATACTCATGGAATAAGAGTGCTATTAGATGGGACTGGTTTAGATGAAGCATTTGGTGGCTATAGAGTACATCATTTAATCTATTTATATAGATTATATAATAATAATGACGAAAAATTTCTAATAAATTTACAGCACTATTCTGATAAATGGAAAGTTAGTATAGAAGAGGTGAAAGTTGAGCTTAATAATTTAAAAAAAAATAATTCTTATGTTCAAGATGGAAGTACTTTTAATCAGAATATTTATACAAGTAAGTATTTACAAGATTTGAATAAACCTAATATTTCTAATAATATAGAGATTACAGACAGTATAAGAAGTCATTTAATTAATTATATTGAGTGTTCTAAAATTCCAAAAAATACTAGAATAAAGGACAGACAGAGCATGTCCTATTCAATTGAATTAAGAATGCCTTTTTTAGATCAGAGAATTATTGAATTAGGACTTTCATTAGATGAAAATAAATATTTTAATAAAGGACTGACTAAAAGTATTATACGAAATGTAATGCAGGATAAGTTACCAGATAAAGTTAGATTAGGTCAAAAGAGGAGTATACAGGCTCCTCAAGGAGAATGGTTAAAAAATTATAGAGTATCAGAAATGGTTCTTGATTTATTATATTCAGAAAAATTTAAAAATAGAGGATTATTTGATACTGATAAGGTAATTTCAACTTATAAAAATTTCTTAGTAAAAGGTGCAAAAAATACTTTTCATATATGGCAATGGATTAATATAGAAAAATTTTTTCAATTATTTATAGATAAAAAAGTTGAGTGCCTAGACCCACTTAATAATATTCAATTCATTCAATTACATGAAAATAATAAATAAAATAATAGAATATATTTGTAATATTATATAATAGATTAAAGTAATATATAATTAAGAAAGCTTTATGGAGCAAATGATGGACCTAACTAATAAAATTCCTGCAATAAATAGAATTCCAAATAGATATAATGAAGACTGTGTTAATGCAGTTAATAATTATTTTTTAGCCTGTAGAAATAACAAACAAAGTAGTATGTGGGCAGTAAGAATGTATACCAGTTTAAATCTGTTCTTGTGGCATTTAGATGCTTTTGCAAAAGATGAAGATCCAAATATAGAGTTTGTAGAAAAATTTAATAAAAGTGCCGAATTAATATCTAGTGCAGGGAGTAAGAATTTATTTAATGATGTTTTTGTTTCTAAAAATCATCATCATGATGATTTTGAAACACAAGTTTCAGGATTGTTTAGTGATATATGGGTTGATATGTCTGATGATATTTATTTTGATGAAACTTATGATTTCACATACGAAAGATTAAGTAAAAATGATATTGATCCCAATACATTTTTTAAAGATAAGGTTATAGTGGATGCTGGTTGTGGTAGTGGAAAGTTTTCAGCTACTATAGCAAAATTAGGGGCAAGAAAAGTTTATGGAATAGATATAGGTAAAAAAGGTTTAGAATTTGCAAGGAAGCAAGCTTTAAAGAAAGAATATGGCTCTAATATAGAATACATAGAAGGATCGCTATTAAATATACCATTAAATGATAGCGAAGTAGATATGGTATGGTCTAATGGTGTTATCCATCATACTTTAGATTATAATAAGTGTCTATCTGAGTTTAATAGAATTACAAAAAGTAAAGGTGAATTATTTTTATATGTGAATGGTTCTTTTGGATTATTTGAGTTATTACAAGATGTCTTGAGGGTATCTAATGAAGATATTCCTAGAGACTTATTTCAAAATTATATTAAATCCTTAGGCGTGAATTCAGGAAGATTATACTGGCTTATGGACTGTTTATATGCTCCTTATGAATATAAATCTATTGAAGAGGTAAAAGAAATGCTCACCTTAAACGGTTTTCATAATTTTAATCATTTAACAAGAGGTGTTGCAATAGATCAAATAGAGCAGGTTACTAATAATTTACCTTACGCTAGAGAAAAATATGGTGATAGCCAGATTAAAATAATATGTAATAAAAAGAATTAAGGAAAATATGAGTAAGTTTATAAATGAAAAAAATATTAGGCAATTTAGAAATTATGGTTATACAAAAATAGAAGATGTGTTGAATAAGAATGATTTAAATTTTATTCAAAAATCTATAAGAAATATTTCAAACAAATATATTAATTTTGATGGCAACCATTTAAATAATAAAGAATATAATAATAAACTCATTCATTTAAGAAAAAACAATAGTGCTAAATTTTCTTCACTATATGATACTATGCAATCTTCGATAGCATTAAAAAAAATAATATCATCAAATAAAATACTTCAATGTGTGGAAAAAATCTTAAGTATAAATAAAGAAGATATTACTACTTCTGGTGAAACCGTTAGATTAGACCCTCCTCACGATGATAGAAATTCATATGACTGGCATCAAGAAAGATCTTATTATCCAAATAATAGAAATGGTAACAACGGAATATTCTGTTGGGTGCCTCTTCATGATATAAGTAAAAATATGGGCCCTTTGACTATATGCCCTAAAAGCCATAAAAATAAATTTAAATCTTGGTGATATACTCGGCGATTTATAGAAAGTTAATTTAAATATAATATGATTAAAATTAAAAAATTAAATATAGGTATTATTGGTTTAGGTGTAGGAGAGGCTCATTTAAAATCATATAAAGAAATACCTAATGTAGAAGTAAAGTCTATATGTGATATTGATGTTAATAGATTAGAGTTTATCGGAAATAAATATGAAATAGAGGGAAGATTCCAAGAGAGTAAAAATATTACCGAAGATCCTAACATCGATATTGTATCTATATGCTCTTATGATAATTTTCATGCAGAACAACTAATTTCTTGTTTCAGGAATGGCAAGCATGTAATGGTAGAGAAACCAGTTGTTTTATTTAAAGAAGAGGCTGAAGTTGTTGTCAGGGAATGGAAAGATAGTAATTGTTTAATTACTTCTAATTTAATTTTAAGAGAATCGCCACGCTTTAAAAATATAAAAAAAATGATAACAGAAAAGTATTTTGGAGATATTTATCATATTGAAGGGGATTATCTTCACAATATACTTCATAAAATAACTGATGGTTGGAGGGGTAAAATGCCTTTTTACTCAACTGTATATGGAGGTGGAATTCATTTAATAGATTTAATGCGTTGGTTAATGAATGATGAGGTAAAAGAGGTATGTGCTATGGGAAATAATATTTTAACAAAAAATACAAATTATAAATATCCAGAAATTATGACCTCTTTGTTAAAATTTAATGGAGGTGCAACTGGCAAGAATACTGCAACTTATGGACCGCAAAGAACAAAATTTCATTCATTAAATATATTTGGTACCAAAAGGTCATATGTAAATCATAGAGGAGAGGGTGAAATTTTTTCAGGCGATACAGAAAATGATTTAATATTAGATAGTACTCCATATCCTGGTTTTGTAAAAGGTGATTTGTTGCCAGAGTTTATAAGTTCAATAAGAATGGGTGATGAGCCTAACGTCAAGGGTGAAGATATTTTTAGAGTAATGGATGTCTGTTTTGCAATTTGGGAAGCTTATGAAAAAAAAATAACTGTAGAAGTTTCTTATATTTTATAATAGAGATATATTATGGAAAATGATAACATACCTTTTGCTAAACCTATTATAAATAATGAGGAAAAAAATGCTGCCTCTAATGTTTTAGAAGGGCATATCTTAACTCATGGGCCAATGTGTAAGTCTTTTGAGAATTCTTTTTCTTTGTTACACCATAATATTAATGCAGTTACTTTATCAAATTGCACTTCTGCAATGTTTCTAGCATTAAAATCATTAAATATAGGTATAAATGACGAGGTAATTGTTCCTGCTATGACACACATTGCTACTGCTCATTGTGTTTCACATACAGGAGCAAAAGTTATATTCTGCGATATAGATTCTAAAACTGGTAATATAGATCCTGATAAGATTAAAGCCAAAATCACTTCTAATACAAAGGCCATTATTGTTGTGCACTATATAGGACTTCCTGCGGATATGGATAAAATATCTGATGTTATTAGGGGAAAGGATATTTACTTAATTGAAGATTGTGCAGCTGCTTTAGGTGCAAAGTATGATAATAAATTAGTTGGTACATTTGGTATAGCAGGTTGTTTTTCTTTTTATCCAACAAAGCATATTACTACTATGGAAGGGGGTATGCTTATTTCTAAAGACAAAATTTTTACTGAAAATATTAGAAAATTGAGTTCTTTTGGTTATACAAAAAATTTATATGAAAGATCTACTCCAGGCGTGTATGATATTGACAAGTTAGGTTATAATTTTAGAATGACTGAGGTAGCTGCAGCTATAGGAAACGAGCAAATAAAAAAATTAAACTTATTTTTAGATAAAAGAAATTCTAATGCTCAAATTATACGTGATGGTTTAACAGGATGTAATGAAATAGAAATTCTGCCTAGTAAAATGGGAAAAAGTATTAGCTCTAACTTTTGCGTAAATATAATTCTTAAAAAGGGTGGAGCGGAATTACGTAATAGTTTAATTTTAAAATTAAAAGAAAATAATATTGGAACTAGTGTGCATTATCCAGTATGCCTTCCTACATCAATTTATTACAAGGATAAAATTAAAAATACAAATGAATTTCTTGTAGCTGAACATTTTGCTTCGGGTACAATATCTTTACCTTGTGGACCTCATATTAATAAAAAGCAAGCGAATATAATTGTTGAAAAATTCAAAGAATGCATGAAGGAATTAATATAATGGCAATAAAATTAGATTATTTAAATCAAAACCTTAAAGATGAAAAAGTAATGTTGATTGGAGGAGCTGGTTTTATAGGACATCATTTGGCTCTTGCTTTAAGAGATAAAGATGCAGATGTGATGGTTCTAGACCATTTACAAGTAAATAATATTGTTCAAATGCTTAATAGTAATGAATACGATAATAAAAAGAGAGAAATTTATATTAAATTTATATTAGATAGGTTTGAACTTATGAGAAATAAAGGGGTTAAATTTGCAAATGTAGATGCAAGAAATCTTAGTTCTTTAAGTGATGTTTATTTATCATACAAACCTACAAAAATTGTACATTTAGCAGCTATATCTAGTGCAGTAGTGGCAAATAAAACTCCAAGCCTTGCTTATGACATACAAATTAATAGTCTCAGAAATATTATTGATTTATGTAAAAATCATAAGGATATAACTAATCAAATGGTTTTTATGTCATCAAGTACTGTATATGGAGATTTTGAAGATAAATCGGTAAATGAAAAAGTAAGACCTCAACCTAAAGGAGTATATGCTAACAGTAAATATATTGGTGAGCGTATGATGAGAGAAGCTAAAAGTTTATTTGATTTAGACTATACTATTATTAGACCAAGCGCTCTATATGGTATTAGATGTATTTCTGGAAGAGTAAGTCAAAAATTTGTTGAAAATGCACTATCTGGTAAACCTCTAATATTAGAGGGAGGTGGAGGAGGAATGCTAGATTTTACTCACATAGATGATTTGACGGAAGGTATTACTAGAAGTTTAATATATAAATCTGCATTATCAAAGACATTTAATATTACATTTGGAAATGCAAGGTATATTTCTGATTTAGCAAAGATTATTAAGGTAAAGATTCCTAATGTGATCATTGAAGATGGGCCAAAAGCTAATGATAAGCCAATTAGAGGAACTTTAGAAATTGATAGAGCTAAAGAGTATTTAGACTTCACTCCAAGTATAACATTAGAAAAGGGTTATGCGGATTATTGTGATTGGTACTTGGAGCAATGGAGTCATTTAGGTTAAATATGAAGAATATAATATTATATTTAAATGGTGATAGAGGTATAAAAGTATTAGAGACTCTAATTAAAATAAATAAATATAATGTATTTGTTTTTTCTTTAAAAAAAATAGTTTTTCCTTATAAATTAGCTGAAGATATAATAGTTTACAAATTAATTAAAAATATTAATGATAAGAAACATATTTTAAATATAAAGAATATTAACCCTTATTTGTCAATAGTTGCAGGCTTCCCTCAGATATTCAATGAAGAGTTAATAAATTTACCTGACTTTGGTACTATTAATCTACATGCAGGACCATTACCTAAATATAGGGGAGGGTCTCCACTAAACTGGCAAATAATAAATGGAGAAGATCAAATAGGGTTATCTATAATTCAAATGGCAAAGGGTATAGATACGGGTGATATAATATACAAAAGCTCTTTTAAGTTAGATTTATTAGATAATATTAAGAGTGTTCATAATTATGCTAATAAATTATTTAGTAATATGGTCATAAAAGTTTTAGAACAAATTGAAAGTAAATCACAAGTAGTAATTAAGCAGGATAGCCATGACTCTATATATTGGCATCAAAGATCAGATTTAGATGGAAGAATAAATTGGGAGAAAATGACTTCTTTACAAGTCTATAATTTTATTAGAGCTCTAACAAAACCTTATCCTGGGGCATATACGTTTTTTTCTGAATATAAATTAAGAATATTTTTAGCTGAATTAACTAATGAAAAATTTTATGGTACACCAGGAAGAGTAGTTAAGATTAAAAAAAATAAATTACTCGTTATTTGTGCGGATAAAGGTTTATACATTAAAAAATATAAATTTGAAAAATATTCTGGTGATTTAAAAAATGGTATGCAATTAAAATAATTAATATTGGAGTAAATAAATGATAGTAGCAATAATTCCTGCAAAAGGAGGCTCAAAAAGATTACCAAACAAAAATATGTCTATGATAAATGGACAACCTATGATTAATTTTGCCATTGAATATGTAAGAAAAAGTAAATTAGTAGATAAAATATATATATCTACTGATAGTGATGATATATCTAATCATTGTAAAAATTTAGGCTGCGAAGTTATTAGAAGGCCTACCTCTTTAGGAGGTGAAACTCCTATTATAGAGGTATACAGAGATGCTTTAAATAAAATTAAAGATAATGAATTAGTAGAAATATTAGTTGGAGTCCAACCTGATCATCCAGATAGAGATATTAAATTAGATGATGCTATAGATATTTTTAGAAAAAATAAAGCAGATAGATTGTTAAGTACTGAAGCTGACGGTACAAAAAATGGAGCTCATTATATACTTTCAAAATCATATTTGACTAAAGGTGTTAGTGCAAATGACCATATTATCATAGACGATTGTACTAATGTCCATTATGAAAGTGATTTAGTAAAAGCCTCTCTAAGGTTAAAAAAATAAATGTTCAAAATTCTTAATTCATTGGATATTTCTGGCGTACCTGAAGTTAATGAAATTTTTAAAAATCACAATTTGGTTAATGTAGAGGCAGATAGAAAAGTAGTACTATCTGAGATAGAAAATTGTGACGCTTATTTAGCTTCAGCAGCAATAGAAGTAGATAAAGAGTTTTTAGAAAAAGCAAATAAATTAAAAGTTATTGGAAGCCCTTCCACAGGGACAGATCATATGGATTTAGAATTAATAAAACAAAAAGGTATAATTTGCTATGATATCTCTAAAGAGTTTGATTTAATTAATTCATTTACTGCCACTTCTGAATTAGCTTTCACCTTATTATTATCCTTAATAAGAAAAATAGTGCCTGCTAGTTTAGATGCTAAAAATGGAATATGGTCAAGAGAAAAATATTCAGGAACACAATTATTTAATAAAACATTTGGTATAATCGGTTTAGGAAGATTAGGAGAAATATCAGCGAGAATTGCTAAAGGTTTTGGAATGAATGTAATAGCATGTGATATAAAAGAAAAAAATATTCCTTATGTTAAAATGATGGACTTGTTATCAGTTGCAAAACAATCTGATTTTATTTCAGTTCACGTCCACCTGAATAAAGAAACAGTGAATCTTGTAGATAAAGCTTTTTTTAGAAATATGAAAAAGTCTGCATTAATAGTTAATACATCTAGAGGAAAGATTATAAATGAGAAAGATTTAATAATTGCTTTAAAAGAAAATGAAATTGGAGGAGCTTGCTTAGATGTAATAGATGGTGAATGGCTAGAACCTAATGCACTTTTTCAACATCCCCTTATAAAGTATAGTAGATCAAACAACAACTTAATTCTCTCTCCACACATAGGTGGAGCTACAAAAGAATCAATTTACGGCGCTAGAATATTTATGGCAAAAAAAATAGCTACATTTCTTAATGTAATATGATTTAAGACTAGTTTTAATTAATTATTTTTAATATTTTTTCGATTTCTATATTTTCTATGTTTTTATTATTACAATTTGGTTTTCTATAATTATAATTTTTAAGCGTCTTTTGAATAATTGTTCTTAAAATTGTAGTATCGGTTACATCGATAAAGTTTTTTTCATAAAAGTAATTAGCGTTATATTTTAACTCCTCTTTCATATCCTCAGCTTGCTCTTTATAGAAATACCTTATTAAATATTTACCAGAGTCCATTACGCGACTATCTAACAAGCTTGCGCCATACCTTACCACAAAAGCACAATATTTTATAAGAATAATAGGATTGGTAAAGCTAATAATATAATTTTTTATTGAATTATTTATTAATAAAGTTTTGAGTTCTGTAATAGATGTCGTTGGGTGAGGTCTAAATATAATTATAATTTTTTTGTCTTTTTCTCTTATATAATTTACAATTTTTAATATTGAATCTCTGTAATCTCTTATTCTGAATTTATCTTTTCTTATTAATACAGCTAGAGGAAAAAAGATAAATTTTTCTGGTAATTGATCTATTTCTATTTTCGAGTTTTTTATTAATATTTTCTGCCAACTTTGCCAATTAAATAATTCTGTACCAATACAACATACATCATAATTATGTTTATCTATATTAGCATAAATATTTTTTAATTGTTTTTTATTATAACTTGAAATAATTGCATCACTATCAGTATTTAATTGATCTATATATAGGCTATCTGCCGAATTTTTTATTTGAATAGTTCTTCTAACTGTAGATAAAAATTTATTGAACTCAAAACTGTGTAGAAATAGAGATATTTTCTTTCCTTTATATATTTTTCTATTAAAATTTATTAGCCAATCAATCTTAGGAACGCTAGTTATCCTAAATATGTATGCTTTTTTAATAAGTAAACTTAATAAAAGATAATTCCTATGTAATATAGAAATCATACCAGATAAAATATAAGGAACATATTTTATTTTTAATTCTTTAGTATGATAAAAGTTACGAATCTTACAAATGCTAGTAAGAGACTTATGCAGTGCTTTATTATCTTTAATAACATTAATAGAAGCTTTAGATGGGTATATTAATATAATTTTTAAGTCAGGTTTCTTTTTTTTTATTGCAGCTAGTATAGGGAAAATTAGATCAGTATGTGTTAATTTTCCTTTTATTAAAAATATTAGCATAAAATTTTCCTATCTATATAAAAGCATTTTATTTTATTTTCCAGTTTCTTGGGTCCCAAAAATTATTAGAATATTTTTTTCCTATTTCTAAAAACTTATAGACAATATTATCATCAATTTGAATATTAATTTTTTTAATAATATCGTCTAATTGAGATATACTATCTACACCAATTACTAATTTACATTGAGGAAACAATTTCAAAATGCAATTCGTGGATATAGAAATAGGGTTTACATTATATTCTATACACATATCATTAAATTCTTCTAGGGGTTCTTTAACAGCTTGAAAGTATTTGGGAAGGTTTTTTGGGGATAAAAGAAGTAATCCTTGAATAAAAATAGAACGCACGTGCACTTCACCCCCATTTTTAACAAATTTTTTTAAATTTTTCGAATTTAATACTTTTTGATTAAATATACTGCCTGGTATTTGAACAATTGAAGCCTCAGAGTTTGATGGTACTAGTTCGTAATCGTATATTGAAACACCAATTTGTTTAACTTTATTCGCACTAAGTAAGTTATTAGTAAATAGTTGAACAGTTTTATTTTTCCAGTTTTTTTGATTATGAATTAATAGAGCTTGGCATTTTTCTATATTTAATTCTTTCATACATTTTAAAAACATTTTATCTAATTCTTTGAAATCTCCTATGCCAGATATTTTTGTATATATTTTAAGTTCATTGCTATTATTTTGTAACCATGATCCAATTATCTTTTGTGCATTACCGTAATCAAGCGCAGTGTCTATTCCATAACAGTTGTGATGTGCTATTCTGTCTAATAATATTTTTTTTTCTTTTATATTACTAATATTTTTAGACAATCCGTAATTATCAGAAAATTGAGCTGTGCCAATTATTATTTTATGATTAATATTTTTCATAACTTTTTATTATTCTTGCCAATGCTTATTCAAATTTAACTTTTCTGAATTTAAGGTTAGCCAAGAAACTGAATTTCTTGCATCATTTTTGTTAAATATAACATCTTTATATTTATTAAAACTGTATCCATAAAGGTTATCTGTCCAATAAGATATATATTTTCGGTCAAATTTATGCCATGTTTTTTTATCTGAGAATATATGCAGTGCTTTAAAAATATTCCTTAGAAAGTTCATATAAAATGAAGATTTTTTAAATTGAATGTTATATTCATCTTCCCAAACTTCATAAAAATTTAATTCTTTTAAAACTTCTATGTATAATTTTTGTTTTAATTTTAAATGAAGAGGAACTTTTGCCCAAAAGCCCATAAATGCCATATCCCATAGTGGTAGCTTCCATTTTTGATCATAATAATCATAGGTTCTTTGTAAATTGTTCACATATTTACATTGTCTATTATGAAACTCTATATATTCAAGAAAAGCATAATAATTTTTATTTTCTTTTAAAAAATTTATTTCATTAATTTGTTCTAAAAGTAGCTTTGTAATAACATCTATGTTTTGTTTATTTAATAAAGTACCCCAGAGGGAATAATGTTTTTTTATATGTAAATTTAGAATTTCATTTAACGAAAAGTTATCATTTTTTAATAATTCAAGAGGTATATGTCCACCAGAGATAAAATCACCTGAATTTCCATTTACTATAATATCATTACATTTAATATAATTTATTTTTTTTAATTGATATATTGCATATACATCCTGTATTCCTTGAGTAGCAGCTCCATCATTTGTCTTTATAATAAAGTCCTTAAAAGTTTTAGATTGGTAAAATTTTTTTATTATTTTTTTATTAATTTCGCAGAAATACCATTCGTAATTTAATTTTTTTGCAATTTTTTTTGCTGCTTTTGCTTCAAAATTATTTTTTTTTCCGTAAGAAAAACATTTAACATTATTATATCCATAATGTTTCAAACCAGACGCTATTAATCTTGAATCCAAGCCAGCAGATAAGGGTATTATAATTGTATTGCCATTAGCCTTCTTAATAAGTTTTTTAATTAAGTTTTTTATCTCTATTTTCAGCTCTGTTTTGTAATCGTGATTAATATGAGTTTCTTTCCAAGGGCTATAGATGAAATAAGGAGTAATTTTAGGTGTTTCAGATTGTTTAAAAATAGCAAAAGTGCCTGCATTTAAACTTTTTATATTTTTCCATAAAGTATTTGAAGAAGTAGTATAGCCTGACATTTGAAATGCTAGTCTTTGTTCATTATCTATAATACCTGTAATATTTTTATTTATTTCATCTGCCTGAGGAGAAAAATAATACATTTTATCATGGAAGGAATAATAGATAGGGTATGTTCTAGCGTGGTCTACGGCGGCAAAAGTGAAAATTTTATTAAAGATTAATATGCTAAAATTATTATCAATTTTTTTTAACACATTTGCTAGATTATTATTATTATCAATAGTATTTATTATAAGTTCTATATATGTATTTATTTTATTAGACGTTAATCCTGTGTAATATACAACATTATCTTTAAATTTAGTATGTTGCCAATTATTTAACTTAGAAGAAATAAAATTATAATTTATCATGCCATATATATAGTATATTAAATATTATAAATAGGAAATATGAAAAATTTTTTATAAAAATATAGTTTAAGAAAGAGATTTAAATATATGAATGGTAAAAACAATATTCGAAATTTTGCGATTATAGCTCATATTGACCATGGTAAATCAACATTATCTGATAGGTTAATAGAATTTTGCGGAACTATAAGTAGTAGAGAAATGAAAGAACAAATTCTCGATTCTATGGATATAGAAAGAGAAAGAGGTATTACTATAAAAGCTCAAACTATTAGACTGGAATATGAAACAGTTAATAAAGAAAAATATATTCTGAACTTGATAGATACGCCCGGTCATGTTGATTTTTCATATGAAGTTTCAAGATCTTTATTTGCTTGCGAGGGTGCTTTATTATTAGTTGATGCGAGTCAAGGGGTTGAGGCTCAAACTTTAGCTAATGCTTGGTTAGCTTTAGAAGCAAATTTAGAGATAATACCTGTATTAAATAAAGTTGATTTACCAGCTTCTGATCCTGAGCGAATTAAAAATCAAATTAATGATTTAATCGGTTTGGATACACAGAGTATTTTAAATGTTTCTGGTAAAACGGGTGAAGGCGTAAGAAGTTTATTAGAGCAAATAATAACTTCCGTTCCTGTTCCTCAGGGAAATATAAATGCTCCTCTCAAAGTTCTTTTAATAGATGCTTGGTATGATACATACTTAGGCGTGATGGTTTTAGTTAGAGTTAAGGATGGTATTATTAGGAAAGGGATGAAGGTTCAATTAATGAGATCGAAGAAAGAATACCAAATTGAACAATTAGGAATATTAGATCCTAAACCTAATATGGTGGACAATTTGTCCGTAGGTGAGGTTGGTTTTTTTACTGCAGCTATTAAAAATGTATCTGAAGCTTGGGTAGGAGATACAATTACTGAAATTAAGAATCCCGCAGCAAAAGCATTACCTGGATTTAAAGAGAGTGTTCCTGTAGTTTTTTGTGGTTTATATCCAACTGATGCGGGTGAATTTGATAAACTTAGAGAGTCCCTTTCGAAATTGAGATTGAATGATACATCTTTTCATTTTGAGATGGAATCAAGTGCTGCATTAGGATTAGGGTTTAGGTGCGGTTTTTTAGGTTTATTACATCTTGAAATAGTACAAGAGCGTTTAGAGAGAGAATTTGACCTTGATTTAGTTACTACTGCCCCAAGCGTGGTATATGAGATAAATATGAATGATAGTAGCATTTTAAATATACATAATCCAGCTGATTGGCCAGATATAACAAAAATAGCAAAAGTTAAAGAACCTTGGATACGAGCAACTATATTTAGTCCAGATGATTATCTAGGAAAAATATTGAAACTTTGTAATGATAAAAGAGGTCGTCAAATAGAGTTAAGTTATGTAGGTAAAAGAGTAATGTTAATATATGATTTACCATTAAACGAAGTTATTTTTGATTTTAATGATAGTTTAAAGTCTATTAGTAGAGGATATGCTAGTTTTGATTATGAAATAAAGAATTATGAATCAGGAAATTTAGTAAAGGTTTCCTTATTAATTAACTCTGACCCAGTAGATAGTTTATCTTTTATTGTTCATAGAGATACGGCAGATATAAGATCTAGAGCAATTTGTGAAAAACTTAAAGAATTAATTCCAAGACAGTTATTTAAAATTGCAATTCAGGCAGCAATAGGTGGAAAAATTATTGCTCGTGAAACAGTAAGTGCACTGAGAAAAGATGTTACTGCTAAATGTTATGGGGGAGATATAACTAGAAAGAAAAAATTATTAGAAAAACAAAAAAAAGGTAAAAAAAGAATGAAACAGGTGGGTAATGTAGAAATTCCTCAAGAAGCATTCTTAGCTGCTTTAAAGGTAGATGTATAGACAGAATTAATTTTATCTTTTTATGCTTAAAATTATAAAAATTATTAAACTTAGTATTGATAAAAGAAAAAGAATTTTTATTTTTAAAACAGGAACTATTATCAGGTTCCATATTGAAAACTGATTTATAGGGATGATATATTCTATTAATTTTTGAAATCCGATTAGGGATACTACATCTAAGTTTCTCCAAAATTCTCCTATAGAGATATAACTTCCGCTTGATGCAAGTAAAAAGAATATAAATGACAGTAATAAAAATATAATTTTAGTATTTTTCATAATTTTACTATAGTTTATTTCTTAGATAGTTTAATACTACATTATTATTTATTTTTTTATGGAATAATTTTTTGACCTATATTCAAATCATACAATTAGTATCCTTTACTTTTTTAATGTCCCTTGGACAAATTTTATTTAAAAAGACAGCATTAATGCTATCCCTATCTGGAGAAAATTTAGGTCTATTCGAAGGAATTATGAAAGCTTTAACTGTGCCATGGTTGTATATGGCATTATGTGTTTATGGTATGGCAACAGTTTTCTGGTTATATTTGTTACAAAGAATACCTTTATCACTTGCTTACCCATTTTCAGCATTAGCTATGGTAATGGTACCTATAATAGCAGTCTTGGTCTTCGGAGAAAAATTAAATTGGTCGTATTGGATAGGCGTAGTATTAATATTTTCAGGAATAGTTTTCATAGCAAGATAAATATTTGACGTTCATATAATGAACATGCTATGTGTTCATTATATGAACAGGTAAATTATTTATGACTGATAATAAAATTAAACATAATGATATGACGCTAGGGCTGTTGTCTGCAGTTGAAGAAGATAGCATGGTTACGCAGAGAACTTTATCCAGAAAGCTTGGTATAGCTCTTGGCTTAACAAATTCATATCTGAAAAAATGTATAGAGAAAGGACTTGTTAAAATTAACCAAGTGCCAGCGAATAGATATGCTTATTATCTAACTCCTCAAGGTTTTTCTGAGAAAGCTCGCTTAACTTCTGAATATTTTAAATCCTCATTTAGCTTTTATAGGAAAGCAAAGTCTGATTTAACAAAGTTAATGATATATTGCTCTGAGAATAATATGAATGATATTATTTTATCAGATAAATCTGAGTTATCAGAAATAGCTATAATTATTTCTTTTGGAATTAATATAAATATAGTTGGAATAATTGGTAAAAGTAAAAATAAGTTTATTAATGAAATACCAATTGAGGATAATCTTAATTATTTTAAAGATTTTGATGCAATAATTTTAACTAATATATCTGATACTAAAGCTAGATATAAATATTTACTAGAAAACGTATCTCCTTCAAAAATTATTATTCCTGAAGTACTCAAATTAGATCTGAGGAGTATATAGTTATAATGCAATGGTATGTAGTTAGAACACATGTAAATAAAGAGTTTTTTGCTGCTCAAAATTTAATAAAACAAAATATTATTACTTATTTTCCAAAATATAAGAAAATAAAAATACATGCACGAAAAAGAAGTATAATTACCAAGGCGTTATTTCCTAGATATATTTTTGTTCAAATTAATTTAGAGAATCAAAATTGGTCATCAATCAACTACACTTATGGTGTTAATAATATTATCACTATGAATAATAAACCGGTAAAAATACCAGAAACAATAATAAATAGACTAAAAAATCATGAGAATAACGAAGGTTTGCTTGATATAAATCAATTTTATACTCGTTCAGTGGGAGAAGAAGTTAATATTATTGAAGGAGTTTTTAGAGGTAATAAAGCAATATTTAAAGGTTTAGAAAAAGACAAAAGGATTAAAGTTTTATTAAAACTTTTAGGAAAGGAAGTAACTTTATCTTATACACCAATGGCAATTTTATAAGTAAAAGTTATGTAAAATATATATATAATTCTATGTGTTAATTCACCTGGAGTGCGGTAGCTATTATTATGATAGGGTGCAAATTATTATGAATAAAAAGAAAAAATCTATTTTATGTATTGTAGCACATCCAGATGATGAAGCATTAGGTTTGGGTGGCACTATTATTAAGCATATTGAGCACGGACATAATGTTCAAATTATTATTTTATCTGTTGGAGAAGAAGCTAAATTAGATGCTGATAAAGATCCTTCTAGAAGAGAGCAATCAGCCTATGCATGGTCAAAAAGTGTAGGCTCAGAGGTATTGAAGATTTTTGATTATGCTGATCAAAGGTTAGATACAATTCCAAAACTAGAAATAATACAAGAGTTAGAAAAAATAATCAAAATTATAAAGCCTGATATTATTTATACTCATCATGACGGAGACATTAATCATGATCATCAGGTTGTGAGTCATGCTGTTTTAACAGCATGTAGACCTATGAATTCTCTTGGTATTAAAGCAGAAATTAGAACCTTTGAAACTATTTCTTCTACAGAGCAGGCACCTTATTCAGATAGATATATTTTCAAGCCAAATTACTATGTTGATGTTGAAAATGTTTGGGATAAAAAGATTTCATCTTTAAAAGCTTATAATAATGAAATGGGTATATATCCACATCCTCGTTCTATGGAGTCTATAGAAGCTTTAGCTATAAAAAGAGGTTCTGAAGCTGGTTTAAAAAAAGCAGAAGCGTTTTGTATTTTAAAAAAAATATGGAAATAACTAAGTTTGATGAATTATATGAACTATATTTTTAAATTAAAAAAACCTATTTCTGATTATATTGGGCTGAAAGTTGTTTCTTTAAGAAGAACTTTTTATTTAATAGGAATAATAATTTTAGTAATGTTATTTGATGCTTTAAGTATTATTTCAATTATGCCATTAATACAATTTATTCAGGCAAAGCAAGATATTAATACTTTTATTGACGCAACTAGTTATGGGCAATATTTAGTAAATTTTTATGATTATTTATATATTCCATTTACATTATTAAATCTTTCTATTTTATTCCTTTTTTTGGTTTCTATTAGACAATTTTTTAATATATTTGAAATATTAGAAACACAAAGAACAACATTGACTATAGCTAAGGATTTATCAGTAAAACTTTTCCAAAGTGTAATGTCATCAAAAGCATCATATATTAGAAGTTTAAAACAAGGACAATTTACTGTTTTATGTGAGAACGAGTGTAATAGAACAAGTTTATTATACAAAACATTCTTACAATTTATAAGTGCTAGCCTTCAAATATCTGCATATGCAGTTGTAATGTTTTATAATGCCCCAATAATGACTTTAATTGCTATTTCAACAATTGTATTATTAATTATTTCTATGTTTACGTTTTTTAAGAGATCACATAATACAGGAGAGGAATTAGTTAATTTAAGGAAAAACTTCTATAATTTTATTAACGAAAAGTTTTCTTTATGGAGATTATTTAAATTTGGTGCATCAATTAAAAATGAAATATTTAAGATTGAAAATTTAGCCGATAAATATGCAAATAAACAGTTAGATATAATTAAATTTAGTAGTATATCAAGATTAATTATTGCGGTTCTTGCCATGCTATTTTGCGTACTTTTTTTAAATTTATCTGTTAGTTATTTTAGTTATGACATAGGAAAAATAACATTATTTGCAATAATATTTATCCGATTAATTCCTTTGGGTCAGAAATTAAATTCTTTAATTATGTCTATAGTTTCTTATATTCCATCATTATCAGTGATTAGAAATGCATTAAAAGAAGCTGATAAAAATCTTGAAGAATTAAATATAGGAGAAAACTTCTTAGAAGTAAAAAACATGACTATAGAATTTAAAGATATTAATTTTAGTTATAGTGAAGGAAAAGAGAATATAGTTTTAGAAAATATAAATTTAAAAATTCCAGAAAATAAAATAACAGCAATTATTGGTAAATCTGGAGCTGGAAAATCAACTTTGATTGACCTTTTGCCAAGGATTATAAATCCTAATTCAGGTACTATTTTAATAGGAGGAAAGAATTTAGAAAGTTTCAACTTATTATCTTTAAGAAAAAATATTTCTTTAATATCACAAGATACTATTCTCTTTGATGGAAGTATTAAAGAAAATATTAGTTATTATAATAATTTAGCAAGTGATAATGATATTCTTGAAGCTAGTATATTATCGGGTGCTGATGAATTTATTCAAAAGCTCCCTAACAAATATAGTTATAAGCTCAGTGAAAAAGGACAAAACTTATCTGGCGGACAAAAACAAAGACTTATGTTAGCGAGAGCTTTTCTTACTAAATCAAAAATTTTAATACTAGATGAAGCTACAAGCGCTTTAGATCATTCATCAGAATTACAGGTGAAGAAATCTATTAAAAAATTTATTAAAATAAATAATTCAACTATAATTATAATAGCTCATAATAGATCAACTATTGAAAATGCTGATCATGTGATTTTCTTAGATGCTGGTAAAGTAAAAGAGCATGGTGAGCCAAATCATATATTTGAAAAATATTATAAAAATTAACTTTACTAAAAGGAATATTTAAATTGAGTTTAAATGATAAAAATATTTTAATTACTGGAGGTACAGGTTCTTTTGGAACTAAATTTATTAATATGGTTTTAAAACAATATAAACCTAAAAAGTTAGTAGTATTTAGTAGAGATGAACAAAAACAATATGAAATGTCACAAATTATTACTGAAAGTAAATATCCAAATATTAGATATTTTATAGGTGATGTAAGAGATAAAAATAGATTAGATAGAGCTTGTGCTAATATTGATTTTATAATTCATGCAGCGGCTATGAAGCATGTTACGTCTTCAGAATATAATCCCACAGAATGTATCGCTACTAATATTCATGGAGCTCAAAATGTAATTGATGCTGCTATTAGAAATAATGTAAAAAAAGTTATTGCTCTTTCAACAGATAAGGCCGCAAGCCCAATTAATTTATATGGGGCAACTAAGTTATGCTCTGATAAATTATTTATAGCGGCTAATAATTTATCTGGCCAGCATGACACTAGATTTGCAGTAGTAAGGTATGGGAATGTAATAAATTCAAGAGGTAGTGTGATACCACATTTTCGTAAATTGCTATTAGATGGTGTAAAAAAACTACCCATCACTGATATAGATATGACAAGGTTTGTAATTAGTTTAGATCAAGGTGTAGATTTTGTAATTAACTCTTTATCTATTATGAGCGGAGGAGAAATTTTTATACCTAAAATTGCAAGTGTTAGAATTATAGATTTAATTACTTGTTTAGCAGGAGAAGGTCAATATGAAGAAGTAGGAATAAGGCCAGGTGAAAAACTACATGAAGTGATGATACCGCGTGAAGAATCACTTAATTGTATTGATATGAGTGATTACTATATTATTCAACCTATGTTTTCCTGGTGGAACACAGAAAAATTAAAAGAATATATAGGCAATACAGGTAAATCTGTTTCAAATTCATTTGAGTATTCAAGTGATACTAACCAAAACTTTTTATCAATTGCAGATATAAGTAGTATACTAAAGTCTAATGAGTAAACTATGCTTTCATTAGAAAAATATATTCAAATTAAATGTTAAAATTTGGTATAAGAGTTTCTACAGAAGTGACTTATGGTAAAGGACATTTTATGAGGTGTTTATCAATAAGAAAATATATTAAAGGTAATATTATATGGTTTTTTGATAAAAAAAGTGATGCTATGAAAAAAAATATACCAATGAAAGATAAAATAATTTATGAGAATGATTCAAGTAAAAATATAAATCTTAAAAAATATATTTTAAATAAAGAAATTGATGGTTTATTAATAGATAATTCAGCTATTAATATTGAAGAGATCAGGGGGCTGGATAGAAAGATACCAATTGCAGCTTTAATTGATACAGACAACAAGATAAAAGTTAATATTGTTATTTGTCCTCAGCCTATTAATATAAAAAATATTATCGGTATTAAGTATTTGTGTGGGCCTAAATATGCCCCCATAGAAAATAGTGATAAAAGTCATAAAAAAAATATAGATTATTCAAATTTATTAGTTTCTTTTGGATCTTATGATAGTAAAGGTATCACATTAAATGCAATTGAAGCTATAAAAAACCTGATTAAAAATAAAGGCTATAGATTCAGTGTGATAGTGACACTCGGAAAAGATTCTCCAATTTTGATGAAAGTTAGGGCAGCAATAAAAAACGTATCATCATTTAAATTAATTGTAGATACAAACAATATGGAAAAAATTTATAGTAAATGTAGTATAGCAATAGGTGCTCCTGGTTTGTCTCACCTAGAAAGAATGTATTATGGCATGGCGAGTTTGCTAATTTCTCAAAATATTATCCATGAACCATTAGTAAATAAATGGGTAAGTTTAGGTGCTGCTTTCAAAGCAGAGAACTCTATTTTATCTATTGAAAAAAATTTACAAAAATTATTAGATAATGATTCTTTATCTAAGAGTATTATTAGTAAGGGAAAAACTCTTGTGGATGGAAAAGGAGCAAGTAGAATAGCAAATGAAATTAATAAATTGGTTATATTAAGATGATTAAATACCCATATTCTAGACAAAATATTACTAAAAAAGATATTAATGCAGTCACTAAAGCTTTGAAGTCTAGATATATTACTCAAGGTACAGAAGTAGAAAACTTGGAAAAAGAATTAGCTGAAGTAATGGGATCTAAATTTGCTATTATTGTTAATTCTGGAACGGCAGCATTACATATTTCATATCATATATTAGGGGTAGATAAAGATAACGGTGTTATAACCTCACCAATAACTTTTTTATCAACTGCAAATGCAGGAGCATTATTAAATAGCCCAGTTTATTTTACAGATGTAGATCATAAGACTGGTTTAATGACTTGTGATACTCTTTCTGATTCTTTAGAAACCATAAAATCTAATATAGGTCTAGTTGTTCCTGTGCATTTAGCAGGTAGAGCGTGTGATATGGTAGGTATTAATAAAGAAGCAAGAAAAAGAGGCATGCATATCGTAGAAGACGCAAGTCATGCTCCCCTTGCAGAATACAGTAATAATAAAGGTAATAAATATAAAGTTGGTGCCTGCAAACATTCAGATATTACTATTATGAGTTTCCATGCTATAAAGCATATAGCCATGGGAGAAGGAGGAGTTATTTTAACTAATAATAAGTCATATGCGGATAAAGCCAAGAGATTAAGGAGTCATGGAATAATTAGAGAAAGTAAATTATGGACTGGCATAGCGGCGGAAAAAAATGCTCCTTGGTATTATGAAATGCAAGATATTGGATGGAATTATAGAGCAACAGAAATACAATGTGCATTAGGCAGAAGCCAATTATCTTTAATACATAAATCCTTATATAAAAGAAATATTATAGCTAATAAATACAATAAATTATTAAGTAATATTGATGGTATTTCTCTCCCATGTAGATCATCAAATAATGAAAATCATAGTTATCATTTATACGCCATAGCAATAGATTTTGATGTTTTAAAAAAAACAAGAATAAGCATAATTAATGCTTTGTTAAAAAAAGGTATAGGTACACAAGTTCATTACATACCTCTTTTTTTTCAACCATACTATAGCGCTGATATGAATAATTATCCTGGCGCAGTAAAATACTATAATTCTACTCTTAGTATCCCTATGTATATAGGTTTAAAAACAGAAGATATAAAATACATATCAAATGCTATTATAAATGTAATCTATGAATAAAAGTACTATAGAAAATTTATTCTATATTGATAGTATAGAAGGTTATAATATAGCTCTTAAATTATATAATCCTATGAAAGATCTTTTAGTATGTGATAATCCTTTTTTAGCCAATGATCCTATAACTAATAAATCTATCATAGATATCTCTAAATTATTATCTCAAGAAGAAGGAAATAAAATAGGTCAAACTGTATTGCTAATGTCCAATGAAATTGAAAAGATTTTTATTAAAAATAATTATAAAAGTATTTTTAATTATTATAGTAATAAAATTGGAATATATCTTGCTATAAGAGGAATGACGAATATAGTAATTGAAAAGTCATTAATTTTTCAATATTTTTTAAAAAACACATCTATTAAAAAAATACATCTTATAATAAATAAAAGTGATTATTATGATAAAAATCACCCATGGGGTTTTACACGTTTTGCAAATATTTATAAATTTTTAGCAGAAAATAAATTTTTTGGTAATATACCATTTGATATAACTGAATTAGATATAAATAAACCAAATAATATTAATGATACAAGAGAAAAAAATATAATACTAAGAACAATAACATGGCCTTTATCATCTATTTTATATAAAGGGCTAAGTTTTATAAAAATATTTTCTTACAAAAAAAAAGATATTTTTTTTATAAAAAAATGTGAAACATTAACTGAAACATTAGCTAGGTTTTTTTTTAAAGGCTATAAAATTAAAGCTATAAAACTTCCGAAGACTAAAGAATATGAATATAGTTTATACAAGAAAGAAAAAACTATTATATCTAAAGATATAGATTTTATTTTGACTAAGTATTTATTATTATTTAACTTTACTGAATTAGAAATTGTTTCACAGAAAATTATAATTATAGATCATATTTTATTTGGTATGATCAAATTAAAGCTTGATTCAGCAGCTTATGCTGATTATTTTTCAAAGTTAGGTCCAATTAAATATATTTTAACCGCTGGTTTTTATGGCCCTATTGCAAATCAATTATTTTATTTATGTAATAAATACAAAATTAGCTTAATTGGCTTTGAGCATGGTGTGACTGCAGGGGTAAATAAAGATACTAGTGATTTAATAGAAAATTTAGAATCTACAACATGTAATTTACTAATGGTAAGTAATAATGCTGCAAAAAAGGAATTTGATAAAGCAAACAAGTTGAATAAAGAGAGTAAGAATAATAAAGTATATATTATAGGTGAAGCGGAGCAAAAAAAGCACATATCGCTATATAAATTACAAAGGTCTATTATTAAGAAAAGATATGAAATAAAAAAAAATGTAGATACTATCGTCCATGTTTCGGGGCTGCTTTATAGTGGAAATTTAAAAAATGCACCTACTAGCCCTGTGAACAGCTATATTTTTGATAGAGAAAAAGGTTTGTTAACTAAAGTTTATAATAATATTAATAAAAAAGTTTTATATAAAAAATATCCTTCACAAAGATTATTATATCAACCATGCTATTCTAAAATACTAAACTTATCATCTAATATCTCTATGGTAGATGATGCGGATTTTAGGTATATGAGAACTGTAGCAGATATTATAGTTACAGATTCAAATTATAGTACGATAAGCTGGTGTCTTGTAAAAGAGGTACCTTTAGTATATTTAATGACAAAGAAATGTAACGCTTTAATATCAGAAAATGTTGAGAAATTATTTATAGATTCTTTTTTTGTGATAAACTTAGATAAAATTGGCTGGGAATTAAAATTAAAACATTTACTTCAGTTCTCTAAAAAAGAACTTAATAAAAAATGGAACTATAAAAAACCTAAACGTGATTTTTTAATTAAAAATTATATTCATGGCCCTAATGGGAATAGCAGCCTAAAAGCTGCAAACTATATTGATAATATTACATAAATGAAATTATATAAGGTTAAAAAATGAAAAGTATTGGTATAATTATTAGGCCTTTAAGATTAATAGATATAAATAAAAATTATATCTCATGGTTCTCAGACCTAAAAGTTACTGAATACTTAGAAGCAAAAAATATTACTATTAAAGATAGTAAAAAATATCTTAAAAATGGTATTTTAAAACAAAATTATTATATATATGCTATTTGTGATAAAAAAACTGCAGAACATATTGGAAATATTAAAATTGGTCCAATAAGGAGGTTTGATGGAGTTTCAGATCTAGTCACTGTAATTGGAAACAAAAATTACTGGGGAAAAGGTGTGGCGACAGAGGCAATTAAAATAATAGTAAAAAAATCTTTTTCAGAGAGTGGTATAAGAAAATTTTGTGCAAGTATAGACTCAAATAATAAGGGGTCTTTAAATGCTTATCAAAGTGCAGGGTTTAAAGTAGAAGCAAAATTGACTAATTATTTTTGTAGAAATGCTCAAGGGCTTAAATCTTATTCTGACAAAATATATGTTGTATATAATAATTTAGATCATGATTTACTAAGGTTTAAAAAATGGGAGCCAATAAGTATGTTGGATATAACATGAATCATTTTACCATTATGTTTACATGTTCTGGTGGAGGACTTTCTGCTGAATTAAGAAAAAGACTTTTAAAAAGTAATAGATATAATATTAAAATATTAGCGGTGGATTCTGAAGATAAGCCTAATGCAAAAATATTTTGTAATTATTTTTCTTTAGTGCCTTACGGAACTGATCAAAATTATTTAAAAAAAATATCTGAATTAGTAAATAAATATAAAGTTAATTTAATTATCCCATGCTCTGATGAAGAGGCTCTTAATCTAGCCAAAAAAAGAAGTCTTGTAGAAAAAGGTAATTGCGTATTAGCCTGTGCAGACTATGAAGTACTAAAAATAATTTCAAATAAAGTAAAGACTTATGATGTATTAAAAGCTAATAATATTAAAGTACCACAGTACAATGAAATCAATAATTTAGAAGATCTAAAAAGTATTATAATAGAATACTTGGATACTAAAGGTTCAGTGGTAGTTAAGCCGGCTGTAGGAAGAGGGGGAAGAGATGTTTCTGTAATTAGTAAAAATTATTCTGAAAACGGCATTATTTCTATAAACAATTTTTTTGAAAATTATATAAATAATTATAGATCTTTGTATCCGCTAATTGCAATGGAAAGACTATATGACCCTATATATGATATCGATATGCTTGCTTCTAATGGCAGTCTAGTGAAGTCTGTTGTTAGGCGCAGACTAAATGCTAATAATCCTAATGATGGACATATTATTAAAAATATACCTGATTTGCATGCTTTAGCAGAAAAATTGTGCAGTATATTTAGTCTTAATTGGTTGTATGATTGCGATGTAATGATGAACAACATTGAGGAACCGGTAATACTCGAAATTAATCCTAGGCCTAGTGGAAGTATAGCTATACCTGTTGCAGCTGGAATTAATTTTATAGAAGCAATGATATCTATCATTAAGGATGAAAAATTTTACTTTAATAATGTTGAGGATAATAAAATAATTATTCCCTATACATCATTACACTAATTGTTTAATTAATATCTAATATATAGAAAGATATCATGAAGAAAAAAATTCTAATAGTTTCATCTACAGGTTTAATATCTAAAGAAATTAATCAGATGGCTAAAATATATGAAGATCTAGATATAGTATATTGTGCAGATGATAAAAGCTCAGTAAAAAACAATATTAAGGGTATTAATGCCCTTGTTAATTGTCCAAGAAAAATTTTTTCTAATGAAATTCTTTTAGAAGTAAAAGACACATTGGAGTGGGTCCATATAGGTGGCGCTGGCATTGAAGAATATCTTTTTCCTGAGTTTGTAGATAGTAATATAACTTTAACAAATGGTAAAATTGTTCAAGGTCCAGAAGTATCAGATCATGCCATTGCATTGCTTTTGAGTATTACAAGAAATTTAAACTATATAGCAAAAAATAAAGAATCTATTATGCCGCGGCCAATTGAGCTGCGAGGCAAAAATGCAATGATATTAGGTATGGGAGGGATAGGAAGTTTAATTGCAGAAAAACTATCATCTTTTGGAGTTAATATAATAGGTGTAGATGAAAAGCTTGTGCCACTGAATTCATTTATTAATGAGTTTTATTATCTACAAGATATAGAAAAAATTATTAATAAAGCGGATGTTGTGATTTCTGCAGTGCCTTTTACAAATTCTACGAATAAAATATTTTCAAATAAACTGTTTGAGAAAATGAAAAATGGTGTGATTTTTATAAATATCTCAAGAGGAAAAATAGTAGATACTGATGCACTTTTAGCACATTTAAAAAAAGATAAATTTTTAGGTGTTGGATTAGATGTAACTGATCCAGAACCACTTGAAATATCACATGGTTTAAGAAAGGATGTAAGAGTGATTATTACTCCACATATAGCAGGTCCTTCGGATTATAATAGAAAAAGAGCTTTGGAAGTTTTACATACAAACCTCAAAAACTATATATTAAATTATCCTTTAATAAATATTGTAAATAAAAAATTAGGACATTAATTAGGAGTATAAAATGGTTACTTTAGTAGATTTAACAGTAAAAAATAGATGGGAAAAAGAGTTTGATAAAGGATCTAATAAAGATTATCCGAATATTGAGTTAGTTAGGCTAGAGAAATGGTTTTTTAATAATAAACCAGGAAAATTAATAGAGTATGGTTTTGGTAGTGGTGTTAATACATGCCATATGGCTAAATGTGGGTATTCTATAGAAGGAATAGATGCGACAGAAGGAGCTGCAAAAACGGCAAAGCTAAAATTAACCAAAAATAATATTTTAGATAATAAAGTAAAACTTCAATCTTTAGAACCAGGAGCAGTAAAATTACCTTTTGAGGATAATTATTTCGACTATGCGATAATTATTAGTGTAATTTCTCTTTTGGGAAATAAAGATAGGATTAATTTAGTTTTATCTGAATTAAAAAGAGTTTTAAAGCCAGGCGGAAAAATTATAGCTGATGTAAATTCAAATAATAGTCAGTTTGCGTTAGATGGTAAATATATGGGGGATAACATATATGTAAATTCTGGAAGAGATAAAAACCAAGAAGATATATTTTGTTTTTGCCCAAATGATGAAACAGTATTTAAAGAAATATTTTCTCAATATTTTAAAATTATAGATGTAGGTAGGTCTACAAGTATAATTATGAATAATTCAACAGATGAATTCATCTATTGTGGATCAAAAGATTAAAATAATACATTTTTGTTATTAAATAGTAAGGACATAATTTTTTGTGTGGTATGGCCGGAATTATAAGCTTAAATAAAAAACCTATTATGAGTATTGATGAGCGCTCAAAAATAATGATGAAGATGTTGGACCATCGTGGGCCTGATTATCATGGATATTGGGTAGATGATAAAAAAACTAAATCTATAATTAATACCAGATTAGCTATAGTTGATGTGGATAATAAATTTGAAGTTCCTTTCATTTCTAATTCAACTAAATCTGTCATAACATATAATGGAGAGTCTTATAATTATCAATATTTAGGAAATTACTTAAAGTCAAAAGGAATTCCCTTAAGATATAGATCTGATACAGAAATTTTAACTGAAGGTTTAGAATATGAAGGCCTCTCATTCTTAAAGAAAATTGATGGTTTTTGGTCTTTTGGACTTTATAACAAGCAAAAAAATGAATTTATACTAAGTAGAGATTTAATGGGTGAAAGGGGTCTATATTATTTAATAAATGATGAGGAATTAATATTTTGTTCAGAAATAGAGCCTATTATAGCCGTGTCAAAAAAACGCTGTGAAATTGATTATCAATCATTATTATCAGGTTTTGCCTTTAGAGCCGCTGGCCCTAAAAAAAGCATAATCAAAGATATAAAAAGATTATCTCCTGGAAAGTCTATGGTATTTGATATGAATAACGGTAATATAAGAACTATTGTAACTCAAAGCTTTGAGTTAGAATCATGGATAGATTTTTTTAATTCTGACCCCTCTGAAAAAAAAATATTAGATACATATGAAGAATATTTATATAATGCTATTAAAATTAGAGTGCCAGACGAAGTAAATTTCCATGCAACTCTTTCTGGAGGTCTGGACAGTGCTCTTATCTCAATCTATGCAAGTAAAGACTTTAAAGATAAAATAAATACAGTTTATATGCATAGTTCAGAAGTATCTCCCTTAAAACTAGGAGATAATTTAAGTGAATATGATGCAAGTATTTTTACCTCAAAAATATTAAATACTAATCATAATTCCTTTTCTTTATTAAATGAATTAGGCATAAATAATTATAAAAATGTAGCAGAAAAATGTTTTGATGGTGTTTTTTGCGAGGGACTTCCAAGTTTTGCATCAATTGCTGAGTTTATAAGAAAAAAGAATAGTAAAGTATTATTATTATCTGATGGGCCAGATGATTTTCTTGGTGGTTATAATGTGGATAAAGATTTATTTGAAGATATTAGCAGTGATAAAGATATATATAGTAATAAAAAGCTTAGCTCAGAAAGAATAAAAAATTATAGTTATTATAGTGCTAAGCCTTTTTACTTTAGGCCAATACATGGAGGCACAGATAACAATGTTTTAGAAAAATTTTTTTCCAATGATCTACTAAAAGAATTTAATCCTGTATATGGTTCTATGGGTAATATATCCCCTGATGTAATCCGAGAATTAGACGCATCTCAAAAAATTGCTCTTTCTTATGCCTCTTATAGCTTGCCTGACCATTTTAATACAAGAATAGATAGAGGAACTATGATGCATTCAGTAGAATCTAGGGTGCCTTTGCAAGCGCCATCCTTAGTAAATTTAATGATAGGTACCCCAGCTAAATGGAGATATAATAAAAATTATACAAAATACATTCTTAGAAGAGTTGTGGAAAGACATTTAGGAAAAGAGGTTGCATATAGAAAAAAATATGGTTTTGCATATCCTATTTGGAAAAACAAAAATTTAAACCAAGAATTAGATATGGGAAAGCATGTTATGGACAGTGATTTATTTGAATCGCCCTGGTTTAATAAGGATGTAAAAAAATTTTTCTTAGACGAATTAAAAACAGATAATAGGAGACATATATGGATGGCATATTGTGCATCTAAAACTTATGACAAGTTTAAAGAAATAAATAAAAATAATAATTTTAACAAAGTATGAGAGAAAAAAATATGGATAATGTAATAAAAAAATTGAATTTTACAAAATTTGTATATGGAGATAAGCAATTTCAATATGCAAATAAAGTAGAATATTTAGCAGAAGGTTTTATAAAATATCATAAAGAAAATTTTCAAAAATATTTTTGTCTAAATGAGTCAGAATTTATAAACAAAAATGTATTAGATACAGGCGTAGGTTCTGGCAAGCATGCTGCTGTTTTAGCATTAATGGGTGCAAATGTTTTAGGAATAGATCTTACAGAAAAAAATATAGAAAAAGCAAATGAATTAAAAAATAAACTTAACTTAAATAATCTTGATTTTAAAGTAGGCAATTTAATGGAGCCTATAGATAGTGATAGTAATTTTGATTTAATAAGTGCCCATAATTGGATGCAACATGCAGAAAACCCGTCAAAAGTTATGGGGAATTTAGTTAATAAGTTAAAATTAAATGGAAAATTATATTTAAGTTTATACCAAGGTAATACTTTTAGGTTTCTCATAGCGCAAATCGCTAGAAACATTTTAAATCAAAAAGATTATAATACATGTGAGAGTTTGGTGAGGTTTCATTTTCCTGGAGGCTTTCATCAGTTTAATAATTATTTAGATATTTATTTAGAAAATATATTTGATGATTTCTTTGTTCCATACTGTAATACAACTTCGTATAAAGTTGTTTTAGATGATGCTGAGAAGATGGGATTAAAACCTATAACTAATATACCTAAAAAAAATATGAACTATAATGTTGATAATTTAGCATTAAGAATAGGGTTTATAAAAATAAAAGAAAAAGATTATAAAAATGTGAATTTAAAATTCACTACATTTATTAATGAGTTTGATGTTGATGAGCCCCAAATAAAAGATATTCATGATTTAATTAATCTTAATATTAATTATTTTAAAAACTCTAATGATCAATATGAAAAATGTTCTTTCTGTCTAGGTTTATATAGGGTTAGGGCTGAAGTAAATAAGTATACTGATATAGAAAAGCGTTTTAAACATTTAAAGTATTATTTAGAGCAGTCTTTAGATAAGACGCATTGGTCTATTGCATCAGCTAATCCAATTTTTCAAAATATAGGAAAAAAATAAAGGGTTTTAGATGGATAGTAATAAAATATTTCATTCTTTTTTTAGAAAATTTTTTCTCTGCCAGAATATTAATTATTTTAATATAATATAGTTTAAGTGATAGGAAAAAAAGATAAGGATATATTTTTAAGTTTTATAGCCCTTGTTATTAACAATGTATATATTCAGAATATAGTTTAGTAGTAACTATAAAAAACTTGTAATTTCAAAATTAAGTTAGCAATAAAAGCCTCTATATATTAAAATAATAGTATGAAAAATAAAAATAAAATGAAAATTGGTTCAAAAATAATAGATTCCTCTAAAGAAGTGTTTGTTATTTCTGAAATAGGAATTAATCATGAAGGCAATGTAAATTTATGTGCTGAAATGATAAAAAAATCTGCAAAAGCAGGAGCTAATTCCATTAAGCTTCAAACTATAGATGCAGATGAAAACTATTCAAAAAAGTCTATAAGTTATGCGCTATTTAAAAAAGCATGGCTTACTCCTGAAGAAACTTCAAATATGTTTGATTATGCAAAATCACTAGGTTTACAAGCTTTTACCACTGTTGGAGATTTTAAAACTTTACAATGGGTTAGAAAACTACAACCAAAGTTATATAAAATATCTTCTGGTTTAATAACGCATTTACCTTTAATTAAAAAAATTTCTTCTATAGGAGAGACTCTTATAATATCATCAGGTACAGCAAATCAAAAAGATTTAGATGATGCTATAGGTGCATGCAATAAAAAATATGCTAAGAATATAATTCTTTTACATTGTGTATCATCTTATCCTACTCCATTTGACCAAGCTAATTTGTCAACTATTTTAAGTTTAAGAAAAAAATATAAACTATCTGTTGGATATTCTGATCATGTATTAGGGTATAATGCGTCCCTTGCAGCAGTTACATTAGGTAGTAGTGTTATTGAAAAGCATTTTACATTAGATCCTAGTAGGAAAGATTTTGATCATAAAATCTCACTTAACCCTAAAGAATTTAGCGATATGGTAAAGCACATAAAAATATATAAAAGTATGTATGGAGAAAAAGAATCATGGGTAAGTGAAATAGAAAAAAAAAATAAAACATGGATGAGAAGAATTATTGTTGCAAGAAATGACTTATCTATAGGTCATAAAATAAAAGCGAGTGATATTATGTATATACGACCTGCTTCTGGAACAGTTGGCTTAAGACCAATAGAGGACAAGTTAATTATAGGAAAAGAAATAAATAAAAATATATATAAATTTGAACCAATAAAACTTCGTAATTTAAATGATAAATAATTTAAAAGTACTTTGTGTTATACAAGCTAGAATGTCTTCTAAAAGGTTGCCAAATAAAGCTTTAGCAGATTTGAATGGAATTCCTGCAATCATTAGAATGATTGATAGAGTTAAGTTATCTGAATATATTGATACTATAGTTTTAGCGACTGGAGTGGCAAAAGATAATGACCCTTTAGAAAGTACTATAAAAAAATATTCTGATATAAATGTTTATAGAGGAGACGATATAGATGTTTTGTCCAGGTATGTAGAAGTAGCAAAAATATATAAGACTGATTTTGTAATAAGGCTTACAGGAGATTGTCCTCTAATAGATTCTGATATCATAGATAAAGCTATTAAACTTATCTATTCTACAAAATCTGATTATACTTCTAATATAACAAAAAGAACTTTTCCTGATGGATTAGATGTTGAAGTTTTTACATTTGATGCTTTATTAGAGGCTAGCCGAATGTCTTTAGACACTTTCTCTAGAGAGCACGTAACTACTTATATGCATGGACTACGAAAAAAGAAAAAACATTCAAAAACATTTAAAATAGCTTCTTTAGAAAATTCTCTAGATTTTAGTAATTTAAGATGGACATTAGATGAACAAAAAGATCTTGATTTTTTAAATACGATTTTCGAAAATATAGAAAATAATACTCCATGGATGGAGATAATATCATTTTTGGCAAATAAACCAGAGATCCAATTACTTAATAAGGGTGTAAAAATTAATGAAGGGTCAAAAGAAGTACAAGTTAATTTAGTTGATAAATACAAAAACAGTAATAACTTTTTTAAAAAAGCTTCTTCTATAATACCTCTTGCTAGTCAGACTTTTTCTAAAAGTTATATACAATGGCCTAAAGGAGCAGCACCTCTTTTTATAGATAGGGCTTATGGAGAAAAAATAGTAGATATTGATGGAAATCATTACATAGACTATATATTAGGTCTTCTGCCTATAACATTAGGGTATTGTGACAAAGATGTAGATGCTGCTGTTATTAATCAGGTTACTAAAGGTAGTGTTTATTCTCTGCCCTCCACTTTAGAATACGAATTAGCTGACAAGTTAGTTAATATTATACCTAGTGCTGAGATGGTAAGGTTTGGTAAAAATGGCTCAGATGTAACAACTGCTGCTATAAGGTTATCAAGGGCATATACAAAGAGAGATATGATAGCAGTAGCAGGCTATCATGGCTGGCATGATTGGTATATAGGGAGTTCTACAAGAGATGTAGGTGTTCCAGATGAAGTAAAGTCATTAACTCATAAATTTATTTTTAATGATGCAGATAGCTTAAAATACCTGTTTAAAAAACACGCAAATAAATTCGCTGCTGTTATATTAGAGCCTGCAGGCTTAGTTCCTACGGATATTAACTTTCTCAAAACTATTAAAACTCTATGTAAAGAAAATGGTACATTATTGATTTTTGATGAAATTATTAGTGGTTTCAGAATAAATATGGGAGGAGCCCAACTTGAATACGGAGTAAAACCAGATTTATCGTGTTTTGGAAAGGGTATAGCAAATGGTTATCCTTTATCAGCTATAGTAGGGTCAAAAAAAATCATGAAACTAATGGAAGAAATATTTTTTTCTTCTACCTTCGGTGGTGAAACAATATCTTTAGCTGCATCTATAGCTACTATAGAAAAAATGAAAAAAAATAATGTAGTAAAGAAAACTAGATTATATGGACAATCATTAATTAGAGAGATTAATAAAATTTGTGAACTAGAAAATATAAAGTCATTTTTAAGTTTGTCTAATACTGATTGGTGGCCACAAATAATAATTGACAACCCCCCAATTGAAAAGTTTTTATTTATCAGTTTATTAAGGCAAGAGTTATTAAATACAGGTATTATGGTTAATGCGACTTTTAATTTATGTTATTCTCATACTAAACCAGAAGTTTTAGAGGATACTATTATAAAATTTAGAGAAGCTATTATAAAATTAAAAATATATTTAAATTCTAATAACCCCCAAAAATACTTAAAAGGAGATATGATACAAACAACTTTTAAAGTTAGATAATATTTAATGGAGAATAATTTGAATATAGATTTAAGGTTAGCAGAATTAAAAGATAAAAAAACATTATTTGAATGGTTTAATAATTTAGATTCTTTACTTTTTAAAATAAAAACTAATCAAAAAATAAGTTTTACTGAACATGAGAAATGGTTTGAGTCAAAGTTAGTAGATAAAAATACTTATATTTGGCTGATTGAAAATAATCATACTATTCCTATTGGCCAGATAAGATTTGAATATTCAAAGTTAAATTTCTATGATGTAGATATATATATTATTGAAAACTATAGACAATTAGGTGCTGCAAGCCAAGCTTTGCAAATTGCAGAAGGTTTTTTTAAGTTAAGACCTTTAAGAGCAATAGTAAAAAAAAATAATAATTCGTCCCGCTTATTTTTTTTAAAAAATAATTTTAGTTTATATTCAGAAAATAAAGATTCGTGGACATTAATAAAAAATACTTAGGAAATATAGATTTATGAAAAATTTAATTAAAATTGGATTGGTAGGTTATGGTTATTGGGGTAAAAACCTTGCTAGAAATTTACATTCGTTAAATTCACTGTGCTCTATTTGTGATAATAATAAATCAAACCTTGAAAAAGCTACTATACAATATCCCCAAATTACTACATTTACTAATATTGAAGATTTATTAAAATCAAATGTTGATGCAGTATTTATTTCTACGCCTGCTGTTACTCATGAGAAATTAGTTAGGAAAGCTATTAATGCAAATAAACATGTTTTTGTTGAAAAACCGCTATGTTTAGATGTGTCCCAAGCAGTTATTTTAAAAGATTTAGCTGAACAAAAAGACTTGAAGTTAATGGTAGGCCATTTACTTCTATATCATCCTGCATTTATTGCATTAAAAGCTTTAATTAAAAATGGTGGTATAGGAAATATTAGATATATTTATTCTAACAGATTATCTTTAGGTAAATTAAGAAAAGAAGAAAATGCTCTATGGTCTTTTGCGCCTCACGATATATCAATGATATTATCATTAATAGGAAAAGAACCTATTAATATTTACGCTAGTGGAGGTAACTATCTTAATAAAGATATTGCTGATACTACAATGACTTTAATGACTTTTGGTGATAACATTAAAGCGCATGTTTTTGTATCTTGGTTACACCCATTTAAAGATCAAAGGTTAGTAGTTGTAGGTGATAAAGCTATGGCTACTTTCGTTGATATAGAGAAAGGTGAAAAAAAGTTAATGCTATATAATCACGATGTTTCTTGGAAAGGAGATGTATCTGTTATAGAAAAAGCCGATGGTAAAGCCATAAATTATGATATGTCTAAAGAACCACTAAATGAGGAGTGTAAAAGCTTTATTAACTGGGTTAAAAATGATATTAAACCTGCTTCAGATGCATCAGAGGCAATAAGAGTTTTAAAAGTTTTAGATAAAGCGGATGAAGATTTAAAAAGGAATAAATAAGGTGTCAAAAAATTATTTTTCACATGATACTGCTATAGTTAGTAAAGATTCTTCCATTGGTAAGAATACTAAAATCTGGCATTTTTCTCATATATTTGGTTATTCTTCCATAGGAAAGGACTGTATTATAGGACAAAATGTAATGGTTGGACCTAATGTAAATATTGGAAATAATTGTAAAGTTCAAAACAACGTATCTCTTTATAAAGGAGTTACCTTAGAAGATTATGTATTTTGTGGTCCATCGTGTGTATTTACAAATATTAAGACTCCAAGAGCATTTATTGACAGGAGTCAAGAATTTGATTCTACAATAGTAAAAAAAGGAGCATCTATAGGTGCAAATTCAACTATAATTTGCGGAGTTGAATTAGGAGAATATTGTATGGTTGCAGCTGGTGCATTAGTTACAAAAAATGTTAAGCCTTATTCATTAGTAATTGGTGCACCAGCTATGCATATAGCTTGGGTTTCTGAAGCAGGTGAAAGAATGGATAAAAACCTTATATGTAAAAGAACTGGAAAAGTTTATGAAGAAAAGAACGGTAATTTATATGAAAAGTCAATTTAATAATAATGATTAAACCTATTTCATTTATAGACCTTGCTAAACAGCAAAAAAGATTAAAAAAAGATATAGATTCTCGCATTAAAGATGTTCTGTTGCATGGAAAATACATAATGGGACCAGAAGTCTATGAACTTGAAGAGGAATTAGTACGCTACACTGGAGCAAATTATGCTGCTACATGCGGAAGCGGAACAGATGCAATAGTATTAGCATTAATGGCCATAGGTGTAGGACGTGGAGATATTGTATTTTGTCCCACATTTACATTCCCCGCGACTGCAGAAGCTATAGTAATTTTAGGCGCAAAACCATACTTTGTTGATGTAGATAAAAATACTTTTAATATATCTATATTAAGTTTAAATAAGGCTATTGAGGATGTGCAAAAACAAAATCAATATAATGCTAAAGCTATTATTGCAGTTGATTTGTATGGAATACCTGCAGATTATGATCAACTAAGTATAATAGCAAAAAAGAATAATATGGTTTTAATTGCGGATGCAGCTCAAAGCTTCGGGGCAGAATTTAATGGAAAAAAAGTTGGTAATATAGCTGATATAACTTGTATATCATTTTTTCCTGCTAAACCATTAGGATGTTACGGAGACGGTGGCAGTGTGTTAACTAATGATAGCAATATAATTGATATGGTAAAAAGCTTAAGAGTACATGGAAAAGGAAAAAGTAAATATGATATTGATTATATTGGGCTTAATTCTCGTTTAGATACTTTGCAAGCAGGAATACTTTTAGCTAAGTTAAAAAACTTTAATTGGGAATTTAATAAAAGGAATAAAATTGCAAAATATTATATAGAGAGATTAAAAGATAAAATATCTGTTCCTGAAGTATCTTCTAATTCTAGACCAGTCTGGGCCCAGTTTACTTTAAAGCATAAAGAAAGAGATAAAATTCAAGAGTTATTAAAGGAAAGAGGAATTCCTACAATGGTATATTACCCTAGACCAATGCATAAACAAAAAGCATATAAAAAATATTATAACGGAAATATACCTTTATCAGGCTCTAATTATTTAGCTAAGCAAGTTTTTAGTATTCCTATATATCCAGATATGGATGAAAAAGAACAAAATTACATAATAGATGCGATATTAGATATAGTTAATCAGTATAAATTATAATTATAATGAATAAATTTCTATTTATATTAAGATGTTATTCTGGTTTTGAACAATCTTTAATCAAAAAAGAATGGTCTCCTTCTGGAGCTACGACTATAGCTAAAACAATTGAATATATTCAAAATGATAAATCTAGTAATTTGATAATAGTGTCAAATAACTTTAATAGTAAATTGGGCTATATAAGGAATAGGAAACTATACTTAAAAAAATTAAATATGCCTATTCATTTTATTATGGGAAAACTCCTTTTTTTAAGTGATACAAAATTAGGAAAATATTATACATTCTTGTATAATAATATTGCTATATTATTATATATATTAAAATATAAACCAAAACTTGTTTATTCAGATCACGCTAATATTTTCATTACGGCTTTTATATCTAGGTTCTTAGGTATTAAAACTATGGTAAGGTTAATGGGTATTAAGGATGATATGAGAAATTCTTTAATAGAGACTTCGTTTTATTATAAATTATTAAGATGGAGCTATCGTTCGCCATTTTCTATGGTTTTAGCTACGCAAGATGGAGCAGGTTCTGAGAACTGGATGAAATCTGCATTAAAAAAAAATGTACCTAATATAACTATTTTAAATGGAGTAGATCAAAAAAATAAATTAACTAATACAAAATTATTAAAAAATATACCTAATAATAAATTTATAGCTATTTTCGTAGGAAGATTAGAACATGATAAGGCACCAGATAAATTTATAGAATCTTTTCTTTTAGCTAAAAAAAAATTACCAAATAATCTTCATATAATAATAGTAGGTACAGGTTCGATGAAGGAGAAATTAGATTTGAGCTTGGAAAAAGCAAATGCAACAAAAGATGTAACTTTTTTCTCAAATTTAAATACAGATGAAATATTTTTTTTATTGGATAAGTCGGATGTTTATATTTCTTTAAATCGATATGGAAATTTAAGTAATACAAATATAGAAGCAATGACAAGAGGTAAAGCAATGATAATTCCAAGGTCTAATAGATCTAAAGGAATTGATATTTATACAGATTCATTGATACCTCGAGATTCTATTATAAGAATAAAAGATTCTGATTCAATTAACGATGTTGCGGAGGCTTTAATCTATTTATTTAATAATGAAAAAGCTAAAATTTCTCTCGAAAAAAATATTTCCAATATTAGCAATCAATACATAAAAAGTTGGGATAAAAGAATAGCATGGGAGTTTAAATTATTGAATATTATAAATTCAGGTAGACAGGATAAATTAAGATCTTTTATAGAAGATGTTGAGTTATGAAGAAGAAAAAATTAGTATTAATATTACCTTCATTAGCAGGAGGAGGTGCTGAGAAAGTAACATTAAACTTATTAGAGAATATAGATAAGAAGTATTTTGACTGTACACTTTTTTTAATTAATGATGTTGGCCCCTTAAAAGTAAATTTTAATAAATATCAGATAATTAACTTCAGTAGTGCTAGGTTAAGAAATGCTCTACCTTCTATTTTAGCCCAAATAAAGAATATTCAACCAGATATAATTTTATCGACTTTTCCTCATATTACAATTCCAATTATTTTAATAAAAAAACTATTATATAATAATATAAAAGTGATTTCCAGAGAGCCTAATATGATAGATCAATCATTAGGTAGCACAAATTTTAGTTTTCTATTTAAAAAATTATATAAAATAATTATGCCATTTTCTGATAAAATTATCGTAAGCTCTAAAGGAATGCAAAAGGACCTATATAAAAAAGGTATCAAAAAAGATAAATTAACCATAATTCAAAATCCAATTGATATAGATTTACTTAGAAAAATTAATAAATTTAAAAGACATCCTGGAAGCGGACTACGCCTAGTAAGTATGGGAAGGTTAGTTTATCAAAAGGGTTTTGATAGAATATTACCTATCATTAAAAATATAAAAAATGCGCATATTACAATATTAGGAGAGGGTAAAGAATATACAAATTTATCAAGAATAGTAGAAGAACTTAATATTAAAGATAAAGTAAGTTTTAAGGGTTTTGTACATGACCCTAAAAAATATATCGCAGCAGCAGATTATTTTATATTACCGTCGAGGTGGGAAGGTTTACCAAATTCAGTACTAGAATCTTTAGCATTAGGAACACCTGTCATTACTTTTACGGAAATTATAGGCTTAATGGATATAGTACCAAATGTAGCAGAAAAAAAGTTAATTTTATGCAAAGATGAGAGAGATATGGAGATTTTGTTAAAAAAATTACCTATAAGAAGTGACAATAAAGATTTAAAGTTACGAAGAAATTTATTAATTAAATATAATACACCTTCTGATTACAGTGCACATTACTTTAGAGTAATTGAGGAGTTATTGTATGAATAAAAATTTTAAAGTTTTACATATTATTACTAGTTTGGAACAAGGAGGGGCAGAGCGACAATTAGTAGAATTAGTAAAAGAAAATAAATTACATGCAGTTTGTCAGTTATGTGATGGAAACTTTTACAAAGAAGAACTTAAAAATAGTAATATAAAAATATTTAACTTAAATTTTAATAGAAATTTCCTAGATATTTTTTCATTATTTAAACTTTATAAATTTATAAAACATTTTAAACCAGATATTATTAATACATGGATGTATCATTCATGTTTTTTAGAATTACTACTAAGAAAATTATTTTTTTTGAGCCGTATTCCTTTAGTCTGGGGATTAAGGTGTTCAAATATGGATATGGCTAATTATTCTCTTTTATTAAAAATAGTTATTAAAATATGTAAGTATTTTTCGGATACTCCAGATCTAATTATTAATAATTCTTATTCTGGATTAAATTATCATAAAGCGATAGGGTACAAGGGAAAGAATATAGTTATTCATAATGGAATAGATACAAAATATTTTTCTTTTGATTCAAAAAGTAGAAAGAGCTTTAGGGATCGCTATAAAATTCATGAGGATTCCAAAGTATTACTTTGTGTTGCCCGTTATGATCAGATGAAAGATCATCAAATTTTGATAGAATCTTTTAGAGAAATTAAAGAGAAGTTATCAGATACTATATTAGTTTTAGCTGGAAAAGGTACTGAAAAGTTTAAAGAAAAAAATGGTATAATAGCTTTAGGTGCTGTTAAAAATATTAATTATGTGTATACAGGTTGTGATATAATTATTTCATGTTCTGCTTATGGGGAAGGTTTTTCTAACGCACTAGCTGAAGGAATGGCCTCTGAACTAATTCCAATTGCAACGGACGTAGGAGATTCAGCTACTATAATTGGAAAGGTTGGTAAAATTATTATGCCAAGAAATAAGGCCCAATTAATTCAAGCTATAACTGAGGCTTTGCAGATTCGTAAAAAAGCTTTTGATAATAATAAAAAGTTAGCCAGAAAAAGAATTATTGAAAATTTTTCTCATCTAAAAATGGTTGATTCATATCATAAAGAATATAGTAAATTATTAGTAGGTAAAAAATAATGTGTGGATTTGCAGGTATAGTTGATTTAGATAAACTTGAAATTAACAATTATATTGATAACTGCATGAAAGCAGCATTAAAATCATTATACCCTAGAGGGCCAGATCAAAACGGATTTTATACTGATGATAATGTTTATATGGTGCATGCACGATTAAGTATTATTGATATAAGTGAGCATGGTAAACAACCAATGAGCAAATATGGAAAGGTTTTAGTTTTTAATGGCGAAATATATAACTATTTAGAAGTAAAAGAGAAATTAGCGAAGCTTGGTTATCAATTCTATTCTAATTCTGATACCGAGGTAATAATTGCTGCATGGGATCAATGGGAAGAAGAAGCATTAAATATTATTAATGGAATGTTTTCTCTAGTGGTATGGGACAAGTCTAAAAGAAAGTTAATTTTAGCAAGAGATCCTTATGGCAAAAAACCTTTACTATACTCTGTTAATAAAAATAAGATTATTTTTGGTTCAGATATGAAAAGCATTGAAAGTATAATTGGGCCTTCTGAAATTAACCCTATGGCTATAGAAAGCTTATTTAAATTGAGGTTTATTCATGACCCTTTAACGATATATAAAAAAGTATCTAAGTTAGAAGCTGGACATTTAATAAAATTTACGAGAAAAAATGTTAATTCAACTAAATGGTACAACTTGTCAAAAGATAAAAATGATACTTCATATTATAATAAAGATACTGTTGCACTAAAAATGCGTAATCTCTTTGATGATGCTGTTAAAAAGAGACTAGTCTCTGATGTAAATTTAGGCATTTTTCTTTCAGGAGGAATTGACTCTAGCTTAATAGTAGCCTCTCTCGCTAAGCAAGGTTATTCCTTACCATGCTTCACTATGGGATATGCTGATGCTTCTGATTATTATGAGGAAAGGCCGCAAGCGAAGCGTTTGGCTAATCATTTTGGAATGAAACATTATTCTTTTGAGATTAATCAAAAGGATATATTAAAAAGTATTCCCGATATATTTAATGCTAGTGATGAGCCGTTTGCTGATACTAGTGCAATTCCTTTTTATATGTTATCAAAAAATGTAAGTTCAAATGTTAAAGTTGTTCTATCAGGTGATGGAGGTGATGAAGTATTTGGTGGTTATAGAAAGCACATAGCTGAAAAATGGTATTTTTTGCAGAATATAATACCACAATTTATAAAAAAACCTATTCTGAACGTATTAACTGAAAATAAGAATACATACTATGGTGAAGTATCTAGAAGAATTAGAAGATATTTAAATAGTATGCATAATGATGGCTCTCAGAGACAATCATTTTTAATGGAACAAATAGATGAAGATAGTATTAGTGATTTATTTGGACTTAATTTATCGCATACAAAAGATTTAATTACTAAGTATAGAAATTTATTTGATGATCCAGTCAATGCTATGCTTGCAGCAGATTTATTTTTTTCATTACCAGGTGATATGTTAGTAAAAGTTGATAGAATGAGTATGTCAAACAGCTTAGAAGTAAGGTCTCCATTTTTAGATAAACAATTAGTAGAATATACCTTTTCATTGCCTGGGAAATATAAAATTGGATATTTTAGTGGAAAAAAGCTTATAAAAGCAGCTTTCAGAAATACATTGCCTAGGTGGTCTTCATCTATTGGAAAAAAAGGTTTCGAGGTTCCTATAGCGGATTGGTTAAAAGGTAATCTTTTTTCACTTTTAAATGACACTTGTTCAAAAAATAATTTAGAAAAAATGGGGATTATAAATACCAAATTAGTAAACAACTGGAAAGTAGAGTTAATAAATGGAAAAAGAGATACTTCTTGGCAACTTTGGACTTTAATTTCTTATAGGCAGTGGTTGGAATCTAGAGGTCTATTATAAATTGAAAGATTATTTACAAAATATAGCATTTTTTCCTATGCCTTTTATTTGGTTTATGTTTTTTATTATTTTATTTTCATCTAAAGTGAAAATATATTCTTATTTTAAATATCTTTTGATGCTATTATTCCTATTATCTTTGCCAATATTTATACATCTTATTGAAATACCCTTAAATAATAGTTTGAATAAGTTTTCTAATAAAGATAACATATCTGCTGTAATAGTTCTTACTGCCGGTTCATATAAAGATGTTAATAATAATTGGCATCCATCAAGTAAATCTATAAAAAGAGCTGCTTTAGGTGATAAGATATCTAAAGAATTAAATATACCCTTAATTATTTCAGGAGGAAATAAATCTAAAAGCATGCCTGCAGAGTCTTTAATAGTGTCTAGGTTAATAAAAAATAATATGATTATTTTAGATACAGAAAGTAGTAATACATATGAGTCGGCAATAAATTTAGAAGCAATCTTAAAAACAATTAATTTAAATAAAAATAATAATTATTTATTAATTACATCTAATTTGCATAATTTACGTTCTGCTTTAACTTTTAAAGCACAAAATTATAATATTAAAACATATAACTACAAGGTTTTAGAAGATATAGGTTATTATAAATTTATACCTAGTGCTAAATCTTTTATGATTTTAAATCATTGTTTATATGAGTATTATGGAATAATAAAGTATATATTTTTAGGATATATAAATATTATATAGGTAGTTAACTATATCATGAATACAAATATATTATTTTTAGTAACAGAGGATTGGTATTTCCTATCTCATAGGTTAGCTCTTGCACAAAAATGTAAGGCAATTGGATATAATGTTTATGTGGCTTGTAATGATACAGGAAAAATTAAAGAAATCACTAGTTATGGTTTTAAATGCTATAATTTGAATATTAAAAGAGGTTCATTTTCTTTTTTTTCGTTTTTGAAAAGTATTAATGAAGTAAGCAAGGTACTTAAAAAAACAAATACGTATCTACTCCATGCTGTATCAATGCAATCTATAATTATATCTATTTTATATATTATATTTAATAAAAATATAAAGCTAGTGGCAGCAGTAACTGGTCTAGGAACATTATTTTTAGCAAATAGCTTAAAAGATAGAATTATTAAATTATTTATTACTTTAATTCTTATAGTAGGTTTTGGAAGAAAAAATACAAGAGTAATTGTTCAAAATAAAGATGATCAAAAATTCGTAAAAAGGAATTGTTTTTGTAATATAAATAAGATTATATTAATTAGAGGTTCAGGAGTAGATATACATTATCATCAAAAGATAAATGAACCAGATTACCCTCCTATTACTATTGCTTATGTAGGTCGTTTGATAAAAGATAAAGGTGTAGAAAATATAATCGAGGCTTTTAAATTAGCCTATAAAGAAAATAATAAAATTAAATTACTATTGGTGGGTAGTTTAGATACTAAAAATAAACGACCACTCAGTAAAAATTATATTGAAGAAAGTATAAGAGAAAATATTAATATAGAGCATTTAGGTGAAATTGAAGATGTAAGAATAGTTTGGAAAAGAGCCCATATTGCTATTCTTGCTAGCAAAAGAGAAGGTTTACCAAAAAGTTTATTGGAAGCTGCTGCAGCTGGAAGAGCTATTATTTCTACAGATGTTCCAGGCAGTAGAGAAATTGCTTTAAAATCATTAAATGCAGAAGTAGTGTGTTTAGGAAATAATAAAGCTTTAGCTAAAGCAATTCTTTATTTGTCTGAAAATCATAAAATTAGAAAAATGTATGGTATTAAAAGTAGAGAATTAGTAGAAAGTGATATGTCTGAAGAAAATGTTATAAAAAAAATATTAAATTTATATAAGAGCTTCTAATTATCGACTTTTTATATAAATGGCAAATATAGGATAAGTATAGAGTTATGGATTATTTAAAGAAAAATATTGTGGTTATCGGCTTAGGATATGTAGGTCTACCTTTAGCTGTCAAATTATCAAGTGCATTTGATGTAATTGGTTATGATATATCAAATCAAAGGATTACTGAATTAAAAAAATATTACGATAGTACTAATGAGATTACTAAAGTAAAACTTCAAAAAGCGAAAAGACTTATGGTATCTTCAAATATAGAAGATATTCATAATAAAAATATATATATTATCACCGTTCCTACTCCTGTAAATAAGAACAATTTACCAGACTTAAAGCTTTTAAAAAAAGCATGTAAATTAGTAGGAAAGATAATGGCAAAAAATAGCATTGTTATTTTTGAAAGCACTGTCTACCCTGGTGTAACTGAAAATATATGTGCTCCTATACTAGCAAAATATTCTGGATATAAACTGAATAAAAGCTTTTTTTTAGGATATAGTCCAGAAAGAATCAATCCTGGAGATAAAAAGCATTCGGTTGAAAAGATTACTAAAGTAGTATCTGGAAGCAATAGTGCAACAGCTTCAATTATTAGTAATATATATAAAAAAATTATTAAAGCAGGAGTATTTCATGCAAGTAGTATTGAAGTAGCAGAAACCGCCAAGGCGATTGAAAATGCACAAAGAGATATTAATATCGCTTTTATAAATGAAATTGCTCTGTTGTGTCATAAATTAAATATATCTATATACGATGTACTAGATGCCGCAAAGACAAAATGGAATTTTTTACCTTTCTACCCAGGTTTAGTGGGAGGACACTGTATAGGAGTGGACCCTTATTATTTAGCGCATGTTGCTAAAAAAAGTGGTATGCAAACTGATGTTATACTTTCGGGTAGAAGATTAAATGATAATATGACAAAAATAATATTTAATATTTTAAAAAAAAATATATCAAAGAGATCAAAAATACTTCAGATTGGAATTTCATTTAAAGAAAATGTTCCTGATATAAGAAATTCAAAGTCTGCAGAGTTAGCAAAACTATTTTTAAAAAATAATTATAATATAAAAGTACATGACCCAGTAGTAGACAAATTAGAAGTTGAAGAAGAGTATAATATTAATTTATCTGAACTTAAAGGCCAATATGATAATCTAATTATAGCTGTTTCTCATGATTTTTTAAAAAATAATAATGTTATAAATTGCCTTAAACATAAAGCTAATATTTTTGATATTACTGGAAAATATAAAAATATTTTTAATAGTAATAAATATAATTATTGGTCTTTGTAGCTTTGTGAGAATTAATTTTGAAATCAAATAAAAAAAATATAATTAAGAAGCATTTTGATGTTTTGTCTAAAAGTAGAAGTGATTGGATAAAAAAGTCGCAGGCTTTTTACTCTGAAGATATTCGTTGTATGCAAGAATTTATTTCCAAAGACAGCAAAGTTTTAGAAATAGGGTGTGGTAATGGCCATCTTTTAGCGTCATTAAATCCTAGTTACGGGCTTGGAATAGATATAAGTAAAGGTATGATTGCTGAAGCTAAAAATAAATATAAGAATTTAAATTTTATTGAAGCTGATATTGAAAATATAAAAACAATAAAAAAATTAGACTTGGTCTTTGATTATATAATAATTTCAGACACTATAGGTTATTTTACTGATATTCAGAGCACATTAGATGGTTTACATAAAGTATGTGATTCAGATACACGAATTATTGTAGCTTATTACTCTCCCTTTTGGGAACCTTTACTTAATCTGGCAGCAAAATTAAAAATGAAGATGCCAGAATTAACTAAATCGCTTTTAAATGAAGATGATATTTCTTCTCTCTTAAATTCTTCTAAATTTGAAACAGTAAAAAAACAAAAAAAAATTATTTTTCCGTTTAAACTTTTTGGGATAGGAAGAATTATTAATAGGTTTTTGTCATGTGTACCAATAATATCTAATTTATGTCTAAGAAATTATGTAGTAGCTAGATCTCTAAAGGTTATAACTAAAAGCTTACCAAACTCTGCTAGTGTAATTATTCCTTGCAGGAATGAAAAAGGTAATATTAGAAACGCACTTGAGCGACTTCCTTTATTTACAAAAGATATAGAAATTATTTTTGTTGAAGGTAACTCCAGTGACGGTACTTGGGATGAAGTACAAACAGTAATAAAGGATCAGAAATTTATCGATAAAGGTTTTAAAATGAAAGCTTTGCAACAACCTGGTAAGGGTAAAGCTGATGCAGTATTTGCTGCATTTGATATATCTTCTAAAGATGTTTTAATGATACTTGACGGTGATTTAACTGTGCCGCCAGAAGATATCCCTAAGTTTTGGAAAAAAATTGCTAAAGGTGAGGGAGAATATATTAATGGGAGTAGATTAGTATACCCTATGGAAAATCAGGCAATGCGATTTTTAAATTATATAGCAAATAAATTATTTTCTATTTTGTTTACTTGGCTATTAGGGCAACGCTATACTGATACATTATGTGGAACTAAAGTAATTAGAAGAAAACATTATATAAAAGCAAGTAAACGTAATAAGGATCTTGGAAATTTTGATCCTTTTGGTGATTTTTTTATAATATTTGGTGCAGCAAGACTAAATTTAAAAATGGTAGAAGTTCCTATTAGGTATCGCGCAAGAGAATATGGAAAAACTCAAATCTCAAGATTTAGTCATGGGTTTTTATTAGTAAAAATGGTAATTTTTGCATTTTTTAAATTGAAAGCTATTTAGATGAAATTTGGTTTGCTAATATTTTCATTAGCATTTCTAATAAGGTTTATTAATTTATTATTTTTAGATCTAAATATTAATAATTATATTATTGAAGACCAAAAATTTTATTGGGAATTGTCCCTAAAATCAGCATATTTGCCATGGGGTGAATTATCAGCTGAGCTCTTATCAGAAAGAATGCCAGGAACTTTCTGGTTTTTTGCATTTTTGCAATGGTTAACTAACGCAAATTTATTTTTAATTTTAACAATACAATCTTTATTAGATTCATGTACTTGCGTTTTAATTTTTAGATGTGCAGGTTTAATAAATAAAAAATATGAATTATATGCAGGTTTTTTTGCTGCAGCTTCTCCAACTATGGTTGTTATTAGCTCTCAAATACTCTCAGATACAATATTTTTATTTATGTTTGCCTGTTCTTTATATTCTTTATTAAGATTTATTTATATAAGGAATAGCATTTATTCTTTATTTTTCTGTGCATTATTCTTGGGAATATCTGCTTTTGTAAGAGCCACTAATTTTCCTTTAATTTTTTTAAGTTTACCTATTATATTTCTTGTTACAATACTGAATAATTATTCAAATAAAAAAAGTATTTTTTGTATAGGCCTTTTTTTTCTAATAGCTTTATTTCCAGTTTCTAATAGATGGTTTAATAATATCATATACAATGAATCTTTTTCATTAACTTCACAAGCAGGTTCACATGTGGCTTATTGGATGATACCTGGAATTTTATCTATCAGTAAGGATATGGATAGAAGTACATCTTTAAACTATGTAAAAAGTAGAATTAATAAAGCAGGAGGGCTTACAGGAAAAACTTATTTGGATAGCAAAATTATGTTACAGGTTTCTAAGGATATAATTTCAGAGCAAAGTCTTCATCACTTATCATATGCTTGGTTAAGGTCTTCAGTTTTAAATATTGTTTCGCCTGCTATTTTATTAGATTCTAGAGTTAGAAATCTGCCTCATCCATCTTTTTCAGAATCAAAGAATATTATGCAGTGGGTTAAAAGTTTATTATTTAAAAAAGAAAATTTATATTATGGAAAAGTTTTATTTATTTCATTAATAATTTCTATATTTATAGGGATTACTTTTACCATAGGGACTTATTATTTTGTTAAAGATAATTTAATAATATCTATAATAGCATTTTTAATTATATTTTATTTTTCTTTAATAACCGGACCTGTGATATCCCCAAAGTATTGTGCACCTTTTGTACCAATAATTATTTATTTACAGTCTATCACTTTAGAAAAATTATTTAATTTTATATATTATAGGTATAATAGTAAGAATAATTAGTAATTCTATAAATGGAATAACTGTGACCATATACCTTGTTTCAAAGTTAGAATTCAAACTAAAAAATATAGTTCTTGAGATAGCGTAAGAAATTGTAATTAAGCTAATGGGCATCAAGTGATTATTCTTTTTCTCTCTAAATATTACTATTAGACTAAATATAAATAATAACATTAGAATCAACCTATATAAGGCATTGATAGCTTTTGAAGTTGCATGTATAGGGTATTCAAACGCTTTTTGAATAAGAATATTGTTGTTTCCACGAACTGCAGATAATCTTTCTTCTTTACTAAGCCCGCTATCCGGCATTTCATTTGGCCATCCAAAGCTAGAAAAGGGGTTAGTCCATATCCTAGAAGCTCTGATTAAAGGGTATTTAATCCAATACTGTATGGGATATTTTGCTATTTTCTTTTCTGCAATATTTTTAAAACTATTATCAATAAATTCTGGAAAGTCTTTTTTATTGTATTGTTGAAGTTTTTCAATTAATTCCTTTATTGTTGCTTTTTCTTCTTCAGTATTAAATGCTCTTTCAGGTATACTTATTCCATCATAATTTTTTCTATTAATTCCCCACAGAGCGCCAGGCCTCTCATATTCATGAGTAATCCATGTTTTAGTCCATTTTAGATAACCAGAAGGTGATCTGCTTCCATCGGGCATAATCATATCAGTAGGTATTAATTGCTGTAAATCTACACTTATATTTCTAATAGTCCATGCCCCCCAAGTAGAAGAAAGCAATAATGCTATTAAGAGGCCTTTGATGATCCCATTCTTAAAACCATGGATAAATATCACTGTAAATGCCACAGGTACCACTAGAAAAATATTATCTAACCTAATCCAAGTAGCAAAAATTAATGCTAATCCAATGCCCAATATTCTTATTTTTTTCTTGTGTAAAGATAATATTAATTCTGAAATTAAATATAGTGTAGCTGCAATTGAT